>CDZI01072791.1_pt1 | contig 42044 bp, 36 predicted proteins | sample 554811 | NCBI WGS metagenome assembly CDZI01 (sample SAMEA3182110, study PRJEB8094) | gut metagenome | biome: human; feature: gut; material: Stool; isolation source: human stools | place: Canada | collected 2013-04-23
GCTACAACCAAACCTCAAGGTGTAAAAGGTGCATTTATTCGAATGCTTACGAATAAATGCATACTTGATACAGCATGGTAAAATAAAAACTCCTGAGAATTTACTTCCCAGGAGTTTTTTATAAGGTATGTTATATCCGTTTATATTAATAATGGATATGTTTGTACTTTTAGAGTTGCTTCTTATTTGATAACGCCTAATTCTTTACCCACTTTGATGAAGGCTGCGATTGCTTTATCAAGATGTTCTTTTTCATGACCAGCTGACAATTGTACGCGAATACGAGCTTGACCTTTTGGAACAACCGGATAATAGAAACCTGTTACGTAAATACCTTCTTCTTGCATCTTGGCTGCAAAGTCTTGTGACAACTTAGCATCATATAGCATTACTGCGCAGATAGCTGATTGAGTCGGTTTGATATCAAAGCCGGCAGCCATCATCTTATCGCGGAAGTAAGTAACGTTTTCCATTAATTTCGTATGCAAGGCATCGCTTTCCTTCAACATCTTGAACATTTCCAAGCTTGCACCAACGATAGCTGGAGCTACAGAGTTAGAGAACAGATATGGACGAGAACGCTGACGAAGCATATCGATGATTTCTTTCTTGCCTGTTGTGAAACCACCCATGGCACCACCAAAGGCTTTTCCTAATGTTCCGGTAAATACATCAATACGTCCGTAGCAATTGAACTGTTCGGCAACGCCATGACCTGTCGGTCCAACTACTCCGGCAGAGTGTGATTCGTCGACCATAACCAAAGCATCATATTTTTCTGCCAATTCACAGATCTTATCCATCGGAGCTACATTTCCGTCCATAGAGAATACACCGTCTGTAGCGATGATACGATGACGTTGTGCCTGTGCTTCTTGCAGACAGCGTTCCAAGTCTGCCATGTCTGCATTTGCATAACGATAACGTTTTGCCTTACACAAACGAACACCATCAATGATAGAGGCATGGTTCAATGCATCTGAAATGATAGCATCTTCTTCTGTAAATAAAGGTTCAAACAAACCGCCGTTTGCATCAAAACAAGCTGCATATAAAATAGTATCTTCTGTTTTGAAGTAATCAGAGATTGCTGCTTCCAATTGCTTGTGAAGATCTTGAGTACCACAAATAAAACGGACAGAAGACATACCGTATCCATGAGAATCCATGGCAGCTTTGGCAGCTTCAATCAAGCGTTTGTTGTCAGAAAGACCCAGATAATTGTTCGCACAAAAGTTTAAAACATCGCTTCCTGCATTTACCTTGATGTCGGCACGCTGCGGAGTGGTAATAATTCTTTCATTCTTGTACAAGCCGGCTGCCTGGATGTTTGCCAGTTCTGCAGCTAAGAAATCCTTAAATTTTCCGTACATGATAATATATATTTAATGGTTCTAGATTAAGATACCGTAAAGAAACAAATATTTTTTATTTGAATCTTGCGGAAAAAGTTTTGTTTTTGACTAAACGAAACAAAGTTCTTATTTTTTTTTGAGAAACAGGCGAAAAAAATCAAGAAAATCATGTAAAAACAATTTTTATTCTTCTACCTTTGTTCGCAGATAAATTAAATCTCAAATGTAAAATGAAGAATATATTAATTATTGGTTCAACCGGACAAATCGGTTCTGAACTAACCATGAAGTTGAGAGGTATTTATGGCGGAGCAAATGTAGTTGCAGGATATATTCCGGGAGCAGAACCTAAAGGCGAATTATTAGAGTCGGGACCTTCTGCCATTGTTGATATTACAAACGAACAACAGATCGCAGAAACCGTTTCTCGTTATAAGGTTGATACTATATATAATCTGGCGGCTTTATTATCTGCTGTTGCAGAAGCCAAGCCTCAGTTGGCATGGAAGATCGGTATGGGCGGATTATTCAATGTATTGGAAGTAGCTCGTGAAATGCATTGTGCCGTATTTACTCCGAGTTCAATTGGTGTTTTCGGTAATAATACTCCGAAAGACAAAACTCCTCAGGATACAATCCGTAATCCAAGAACTATGTATGGTGTAACGAAAGTTTCCGGAGAGTTATTGAGTGATTATTATAATATCCGTTTTGGTGTGGATACTCGTTCAGTTCGTTTCCCGGGTTTGATTTCTTATGTAACACCTCCGGGTGGTGGAACAACCGACTATGCTGTTGATATTTATTATTCTGCAGTTAGAGGTGAAACATTCAAATGTCCGATCGCTGCCGGTACATTTATGGATATGATGTATATGCCGGACGGTTTGCGTGCTGCTATTGAAATCATGGAAGCCGACGCTTCGAAGTTTGTACATCGTAATTCATTCAACATTGCATCTATGAGCTTTGATCCGGAAATCATTTATAACAGCATCAAGAAATATTTACCGGATTTCAAGATGGAATATGCTGTAGATCCGTTGCGTCAGTCTATTGCTGAATCATGGCCTAACTCATTGGACGATACTTGTGCCCGCGAAGAATGGGGTTGGAAGCCGGAATATGATTTGGATTCAATGACTCGCGATATGTTGGCCAAGTTAAAAGAACGTTTGGTTGATGCTAAGAAATAAATAGGACTATATATTTAATTCTTGATCTATATTGGGGAATTGAGTTGACTTCAGAAACTCAATTCCCTAATTCCTTTTTATTGGTAACTTCTTCTGATTACTCCTTGATTTTTATGAGTAAAGGGAAGGCCTCTTCCTTATTTCTTTTAACTTTGCGTTTATAACATTCTTTTGGCTTATGAGTATAGAATTATTTCACCAGATATTGATCGGTTTTTCAGCTGTCGGGTTGCTTGTTTTTATTGCACTGTTTTTTGTGAAAGCTGGTTATGGCATGTTCAGAACAGCGCAATGGGGATTTTCTATCCCGAATAAAATAGGCTGGTTGCTGATGGAAGCTCCTGTCTTTTTCGTCATGCTAATCTTGTGGCTTCAGAGTGACCGGTCTGTTTTGTCGGTTCCTTTCCTCTTTTTTCTCTTGTTTGAATTGCATTATTTCCAGCGTTCTTTTGTCTTTCCTTTTCTGATGAAGGGAAAGAGCCGGATGCCTGTTGCTATCATGCTGATGGGTGTGGTATTTAATTTGCTGAATGGATATATTCAGGGAGAATGGCTTTTCTTTTTGGCTCCGGAAGATTTGTATTCGTCGGCTTATTTATGCCGGATTAATTGCTGGATAGGAATTTTGGTCTTCTTCCTGGGAATGGGAATCAACTGGCATTCTGATTATGTGATCCGCCATTTGCGTCAGCCGGGCGACACCCGGCATTATTTACCGCAGAAAGGGTTGTATCATTGGGTGACATCCGGAAATTACTTCGGTGAATTGTTGGAATGGACCGGATTTGCTTTAGCTACTGCTTCGCCGGCTGCCTGGGTATTTGTCTGGTGGACGTTTGCCAATTTGGCTCCCCGGGCTTATGCCATTCGCCAGAAATACCGTGAAGAATTCGGTGTGGAAGCTGTCGGAAAACGGAAATGTTTAATACCTTATATATTCTAATATGACTTCGATATTATTTACACCCGGAAAGATAGGGCCGCTGACCGTGCGTAACCGGACGATTCGTTCGGCAGCGTTTGAAAGTATGTGTCCGGGAAATGCTCCTTCCAAAGAATTATTGGATTATCATCATTCGGTAGCGGCTGGTGGTGTAGGAATGACAACGGTAGCTTATGCTGCAGTGACACGCAGTGGTTTGTCTTTCGATCGTCAGTTATGGATGCGTCCGGAGATTGTTCCTGGCTTGAGAAAGGTGACAGATGCAGTACACAAAGAAGGTGCTGCTGCCAGCATTCAGTTAGGACATTGCGGAAATATGTCGCATAAAAGTATTTGTGGCGAAACACCGGTCGGTGCTTCTACCGGATTCAATTTATATTCTCCGACTTTTGTTCGTGGCTTGCGGAAAGACGAACTTCCTGCCATGGCGAAGGAATTCGGTAATGCCGTGCGTCTGGCACGCGAGAGTGGCTTTGATGCTGTCGAGATACATGCCGGACATGGATATCTGATCAGTCAGTTCCTGTCGCCTTATACCAATCATCGGAAAGATGAGTTTGGCGGTTCGTTGGAAAACCGGATGCGTTTTATGGATATGGTAATGGAAGAAGTAATGAAGGCTGCTGGGAATGATTTGGCTGTCTTGGTGAAGATGAACATGCGCGACGGCTTTAAAGGAGGTATGGAATTGGACGAAACATTGCAGGTGGCTCGCCGGCTGAAAGAAGACGGAGCTCATGCATTGGTATTGAGCGGCGGATTTGTAAGTAAGGCTCCTATGTATGTCATGCGTGGAGCTATGCCTATCAAGACGATGACTCATTATATGGATTGCTGGTGGCTGAAATGGGGCGTCCGGATGGTGGGTAAATGGATGATTCCGACCGTACCTTTCAAAGAAGCTTATTTCTTGGATGATGCTTTGCTGTTTCAGCGGGAAGTTCCGGGTATTCCGTTGGTTTATGTCGGTGGTTTGGTATCCCGGAAGAAGATAGAAGAAGTGTTGTCGTTGGGCTTTCCTTTTGTGCAAATGGGCCGTGCCTTGCTGAATACGCCTGATTTGGTCAATCGGATGAAGGCGGAAGAAGATTATTGTTGTGATTGCGGTCACAGTAACTTCTGTATTGCCCGTATGTACACATTGGATATGGCCTGTCATAAGTATCTGAAGGAGAAAATCCCAACTAGCCTGCAAAAGGAAATCGAACGCTTGGAGGAGGAAGCCCGGTCATGAAAGGTCGTGCCGTCATTACGGGTGCCGATGGAGGCATGGGTTCTGAGATTACGAAGGCTGTTGCACAAGCTGGTTATGAAGTCATTATGCTTTGTTCCAGTCTGGAGGCCGGAACGATCCGCCGGAATCAGATAGCGCAGGAGACAGGTAATCAGGATATACAGGTTCGGCAGGTGGATTTGTCGATCATGAGTTCGGTCATGGCCGTAGCAGATAGCTTACTGGCTGATGGGAAACCGATTGCTTTGCTGATGAATAATGCCGGAACCATGTGTACGCATTTTCAGCAAACACCCGACGGACTGGAATATACCGTGGCAGTAAATTATGTGGCTCCTTATCTTTTGTCGCGTAAGCTGTTGCCTTTGATGCAAGCCGGTTCCCGGATTGTCTGCATGGTCTCTTGTACGTATGCCATCGGCCAGATTACGCCTGAGTTTTTCACTCGTGGAAAGAAAGGAGAGTTCTGGCGCATTCCGATATATAGCAATACGAAATTAGCCCTTTGGCTTTTTGTACGTAAGTTGGCTTTGGAAGTAGCTTCGCGGGGGATTTGGGTCGGAGCTTCCGATCCGGGTATTGTTTCGACGAATATTATCCGGATGGATATGTGGTTTGATCCGTTGACGGATCTCTTCTTCCGTCCGTTTATCCGCACACCGAAGCAAGGAGCTGCTACGGCTGTTCATTTGTTGTTAGACGGACTTCCGATGTCGGAAACAGGACAAATGTATGCTTCCTGCAAGCAACGTCGTCTGAAACCAGTTTACTTGAATCATCCGCAAATGGATTCTCTGTGGAACGATACGGCTGATTATCTGGCAAAGCATTCCGGCATTCGCTTTTAATCTGGGTAGATAAATAGGCTAAACTAAGGATATAAAAGTCCGAAAATAAGGAGTGATTTTATATTCGCCCTCGGCGAATATATATTCATCGGCGGCGAACATGTATTCGCTGGGGATGAATATATATTTGTCGGGGGCGAATAATTTTTATCTGCCATGCTCTTCGGTTTTTGTAAACAGGTTTACAAAGATTCTGCCGTATTCTCTCTGAATAAATCCTCGGATTTTATAGAGGGAACATCTGTTATCTCCGGATTTTCTCCTTATCTTTGTTCAGGAATTAAAAAGAAAGAAATATGGATTCAATCAGGCATATATTCCGTATCGGTCATGGTCCGTCTAGTAGCCATACGATGGGACCGATGCGCGCCGCCGAGATGTTTCTGAAGAAAAATCCTTCGGCAGCAAGGTTTGAAGTAACTTTATACGGTAGTCTGGCAGCTACCGGAAAAGGTCACATGACGGATGCCGCCATTTTAGGTGTGCTTTCGCCGGTGACTAAGACTGATATCATTTGGAAGCCCAAAGAATTTCTGGCTTTTCATCCGAACGGTATGTTGTTCGAAGCCTTTGATGCCAACGGAAACAAGCAGGATTCGTGGACGATTTACAGCATTGGCGGTGGTACGCTGGCCAATGAAACGTATAATGAAAAGACGGATACGGAGATGTATCCGATGCACAATATCCGTGATATCCAGGCTTGGTGTGAGAAAAGCGGGTATTCGTATTGGGAATATGTAGAACAATGCGAAGGCTCTGGTATCTGGGATTATCTGGCTGAAGTATGGGAAGTGATGCAAGAAGCCGTTCGTCGTGGTCTGGAAGCCGAAGGCATTTTACCCGGAGGTCTGGGAATCCGCCGGAAAGCTTCTGATTATATGATCCGTGCCCGTGGCTATGGAAGCAGTATCAAAAGTAGGGGATTGGTATATGCCTATGCATTGGCTGTCTCTGAAGAAAACGCTTGTGGTGGAAAAATCGTGACAGCTCCGACCTGTGGTTCGTGTGGAGTCATGCCGGCAGTATTATATCATCTGAAAGAAACACGTGAGTTTCGCGATTCGCGTATTCTGCGAGCTTTGGCAACGGCCGGTTTGTTTGGAAATGTTGTCAAGACCAATGCTTCCATTTCCGGTGCCGAAGTAGGTTGTCAAGGCGAAGTTGGAGTTGCGTGTGCCATGGCAGCGGCAGCAGCCAGTCAGTTGTTTGGTGGGACACCTGCCCAGATTGAATATGCGGCTGAAATGGGATTGGAACATCACTTGGGACTAACGTGTGATCCGGTATGCGGTTTGGTGCAGATTCCTTGTATCGAACGGAATGCGTTTGCAGCAGCCCGTGCGTTGGATGCCAATACCTTCTCGAACTTCTCGGATGGAAGACACCGGGTAAGCTTCGATCAGGTAGTAGAAGTCATGCGGCAAACCGGTAACGATCTGCCCAGCTTGTACAAAGAAACGGCCGAAGGTGGTTTGGCTATCAAATATGACGCTCATCAATAATAATAACAATAAATATGAACAAATTAATTCTGAAGACCTCTGTGTTATCTCTTTCTGCTCTTTTCCTGGCTGCTTGCGGGCAGACAAAGAAAGAGCAACCCGCCGAAGAAGTATTAGCTAAAAGCGGGAATCCGGTGTTTGAAGGCTGGTATGCCGATCCGGAAGGAATCGTTTATGGTGATACGTATTGGATTTACCCGACGTATAGCGACCGGTATGAGTTGCAGACACATTTCGATTGCTTCTCTTCCAAAGATTTGGTTAATTGGACCAAACATGAATCTATTCTGGATACAACGGAAGTGAAGTGGGCCAAGCGGGCGATGTGGGCACCGGCTGTTATCAGTAAAGACGGGAAATATTATCTTTTCTTCGGGGCAAATGATGTGCATGAAGGCGAAGTTGGCGGTATTGGCGTTGCCGTTGCCGATCGTCCTGAAGGACCCTATAAGGATTTGCTGGGAAAGCCGTTGATCAATGAGATTGTAAACGGAGCACAACCTATCGACCAGTTTGTCTTCCAGGATAACGGAACTTATTATATGTACTACGGAGGCTGGCGTCATTGCAACCTGGTAAAACTGAAAGATGATTTTACCGGTCTTGAACCTTTCGAGGATGGAGAAATCTATAAGGAAGTAACGCCTGAAGGATACGTGGAAGGTCCGTTTATGTTTAAGAAGAATGGCAAGTATTACTTCATGTGGAGTGAAGGAGGCTGGACGGGTCCGGATTATTCGGTAGCGTATGCAATTGCTGATTCTCCGTTCGGACCATTCGAACGCTTGGGTAAAATCTTGCAGCAAGATCCCGAAGTAGCAACCGGAGCCGGTCATCATTCGGTGATTCAGGTGCCGGGAACGGAAGAATATTATATTGTTTATCACCGTCGCCCGTTGGGAGATAAGGAAGGAAATCATCGTGTGACTTGTATCGATCGGATGACGTTCGATGAACAAGGACATATCAATCCGGTGAAAATAACTTTCGAGGGCGTAGAAGCACGGCCTATTCGTTAATCAGGATAAACCATTTATTATGGTAAGGATTTATACGCGAGGTGGCGATAAAGGGAAGACCGGTATTCATGGTGGCGAGCGGGTTAATAAGGATGATATCCGGATCGAAGCGAACGGCACGCTGGATGAATTGAATGCCTTGTTGGGAATTGTCCGGACTTTCCTTCCTGCTGATCATGAATGGCAGAAACTGCTGGGACATATTCAGCGGGAAATGATGGTTGTTATGTCGCATGTAGCAACACCTTCTGCCTTGCGTATGAAGAATCCGAATCCACTTCCGGAAGGATTGGCAGCTTATTGCGAGGAACAGATTGACCATCTGACTGCTCAGATGAAGGAGACTTCGTACTTTGTCTTACCGGGAGGAACACCCGTTGCGGCTCATTTGCAATGGGCTCGTACCGTAGCCCGGCGTGCAGAACGCCGTCTGTGGACGTTGAATAAACAGGACGAAGTTCCGCCTTGTCTGTTGCAATTCATCAATCGCCTGTCGGATCTGTTGTTTGTGATGGCACGCTATGACATGTTCAGTCAGGGAGAAGCAGAAGAAAGATGGAAAGACTTTCTTTACAAAAGACGTAAGTAAACTGGAATAACAGAACAAATTGAAAGGCAAAAGCGGGGGAGATTAGAAATATTTTCCCTACTTTTGCCTTTGTAATGTATAAATATAACTTGAAATGAAGAACACTCCGATAGATTATCAGGTAGCACAGGAAGTCATCGATAGCTACCATTTGCCAGATTTCGGTAAAGCCACCATCCGCGAAGTCGTGGCTATCTCCAACGAATTGGAAGAACGGACAGGCCAAGAGTTTGTCCATATGGAAATGGGTGTACCGGGTTTGAAGCCGGCACAAGTAGGCGTGGATGCCGAAATCAAGGCCTTGCAAGCAGGTATTGCTTCGATTTATCCCAATATTAACGGACTGCCCGAATTGAAAGAGCAGGCTTCCCGTTTTATCAAAGCCTTCATCAATGTGGATGTATTTCCGGAAGGATGCGTGCCGGTAACGGGTTCGATGCAGGGGACGTATGCCTCTTTTCTTACTTGCGGGCAATGTAATCCTGAAGAGAAAGATACCATTCTCTTTATAGATCCGGGCTTTCCGGTACAGAAGCAGCAGATTACGGTGATGGGATATAAGTATGCTTCCTTTGATGTCTATGATTATCGCGGAGAAAAGTTGCGTGATATATTGGAATCCTTCCTGAGCAAAGGAAATATTGCGGCTCTTATTTATTCCAATCCCAACAATCCGGCTTGGTTCTGTCTGACTGATGATGAATTGAAGATTATTGCCGAAATGGCCAATAAGTATGATGTCATTGTGATAGAAGACTTGGCTTACTTTGCCATGGATTTCCGCAAGAACTTGGGTACGCCGTTTGAACCACCTTACCAGCCGACGATTGCCCGTTATACCGATTATTATATTCTTCAGATATCTGGCTCGAAAGCCTTTAGTTATGCCGGACAACGTATCGGTGTGACGGCTATTTCCGATAAATTATATCATCGGGCTTATCCGGGATTCAAGCAGCGTTATGGCGGTGGAACCTTTGGTACGGTTTATATTCATCGGGTATTGTATGCGCTTTCTTCAGGAACAAGCCATTCTGCCCAGTATGCTTTGGCTGCTATGTTCAAGGCGGCAGCAGACGGTACGTTTGATTTCGTCTCTGAAATAAAGGAATATGGCCGGCGTGCTGCACGCATCAAGAAGATATTTACCGATCATGGTTTCAAGATTGTCTATGACCATGATTTAGATCAGCCGATAGCCGATGGCTTTTATTTTACCATTGCTTATCCGGGCATGACTGGTTCGGAACTGATGAAGGAATTGATGTATTATGGAGTCAGTGCCATTTCACTCGGAACAACCGGTAGCCGTCAGGAAGGTTTGCGGGCTTGTGTCTCTTTCATCAAGGATCATCAGTATGATTTATTGGATGAACGTTTGAAGATCTTTGAAGAGAATCATCCGCTGGCAGGGAAGAATGAAGGATGAATGCCTGTGAAATTCAACAGGTGTTGTAAACAATAAAAGCAAAGAGAGTAATCATTCCGCTGATTACTCTCTTTGCTTTTATTATAATTTCTCTATTTCTTTCAGCCAAAGAGTAGCGGCGGCATCGCTAGGCATACGCCAATCTCCACGAGGGGAAAGACTGATACTTCCTACTTTCGGGCCGTCGGGCAGACAACTGCGCTTAAACTGCTGCTGGAAGAAACGGCGGAAGAATGTATATAACCATTTCTTTATCGTTTCGTCTGAATAAGCTCCGCGGAATGCTTCTTGAGCCAGGTAGTAAATCTTGGCAGGCGTTGCACCAAAACGGATGAAATGATAGAGGAAGAAATCATGCAATTCATAAGGTCCTACCAGATCTTCTGTTTTCTGCTTGATATTTCCCTGTTCGTCTGCCGGAATCAGTTCCGGACTGATGGGCGTATCCAAGATGTCGAGTAATGTTTCTTTAGAATCTTCATCAACCCGGTTGTGTGCGACCCATTCAACCAAGTATTTTACTAATGTCTTCGGGATACTTCCGTTAACACCATACATCGACATGTGATCACCGTTATAGGTAGCCCAGCCTAAGGCCAGCTCCGATAAATCGCCCGTACCGATTACCAGACCATTTTCCTTATTTGCTACGTCCATCAGAATTTGTGTACGTTCGCGGGCCTGACTATTTTCATACGTAACATCATGTAGATTGGCATCGTGGTGAATATCCTGGAAGTGCTGCATACATGCTTCTTTAATGGATATTTCCCGGAAAGTAACGCCCAAAGAATGAATCAGACTGACAGCATTACGATAGGTTCGTCCTGTGGTACCGAATCCGGGCATGGTAATTCCAATGATGCGGTTACGCGGAATCTTAAGTAAGTCGAACGTCATAACGGTTACCAAAAGCGCCAGTGTCGAATCCAGTCCACCGGAAATACCGACAACCGCCGTCTTGGCATGCGCATGTATGATTCGTTTAGCCAGACCGGCTGTTTGTATCTGGAAGATTTCTTCACAGCGTTCGCGTAAAGCGGCTCCTTCAGGAGTGAACGGATGCGGATCAATGGTTCTGGATAGCATGTTGGCTGTCTCTTTCCGGTATTCCGGCAATATGAATTCCAATTCAAATCCCCGATCCGTATCTTTGGCTAAACAACCTTCCGAGAAAGAGGTAGATACGAGACGGTCGTGATACAAATATTCGACGTCGATATCCGAGATGATTAATTGTTCATCCAATGAGAATCGTTTGGATTCAGCCAGAATAACTCCGTTTTCTGCAATTAAAGCACTGCCCGAGAAAACCAAGTCGGTTGTCGATTCGCCGAAACCACTTGATGCATACACATAACCACAGATACAACGCGCTGATTGCTGGGCTACGAGTTGTTTACGATAGGCATGTTTGCCGATCAATTCGTTGCTGGCTGACAGATTCACAATGATATTGGCTCCCAACATTGCCAATTCGGAACTGGGAGGAACAGGCATCCACAAGTCTTCACAGATTTCTACGCCGACAGCTACATCATTTGCAATGATGATCATTTGCTTTTGTAGCGGATAGAAATGATCGCCGATCTCAACAAAATCATTATCCAGGTCATTGGCCGAAGTAAACCAACGTTTCTCTTGAAACTCTTTGTAGTTTGGCAGATAGGTTTTCGGTACAACTCCGAGGATTTTACCTTCCTGTATGGCAATGGCCGCATTGATCAGCTTGTTGTCTGTCCGTAACGGAGCGCCGACAAATGCCAAAAGAGGTAAGTCTGCCGTATTTTCGGCTAACTGGAGTAAGGCATTTTCCGCACTGTTCAACAGAAGATCTTGTTGGAACAAGTCTAGGCAAGTATAACCTGTGACCGACAATTCCGGGAAGACGATGATTTGTACGCCTTTATCGGCAGCCTTACGCATCATCTTCTCCATTTGTGTGATATTATAGATGCAATCAGCCACTTGTATATTAGGAACAGCTGCTGCAACCTTTACAAATCCGTAATTCATCCTATAATTGTATTAAAGTAGAACACAAAAGTACTGTTTTTTCTGGTTATCTTTGCAATGATTATTTTACATATTCTACTTTTATAAGCACAGTTTGGTGGTAACAGAAGCTATTCATCGGATAAGTAGAAAATCGAAGAGTTTTTTAAGTGACAGACTTTCTCTTAAATACTGTTCAGCAAGTGGATTATTAATTAAATGAAAAGATAAATATGGAGATGAAAGAACAATTGGCATATCCTAAAGAACGGATCCGTTATGCGGTTCTGTCGTTTTTTCTAGCACAAGGATTATGCTTTTCGAGTTGGGCAAGCCGGATTCCGGATGTGAAGGCGATGTTTGATGTGTATGATGTATTTTATTGGGGATTGGTTTTGTTCCTGATACCGGTGGGAAAGTTTGTAGCTATTCCTTTGGCAGGATTTCTGGTTTCCCGATTAGGTAGTCGGATTATGGTGCAGGCAAGTGTGTTTGGATATGCATTGTCTTTGTTCTTGATAGGAGCTGTTTCCTCTATTTATGCGTTGGGAGCTTGTCTTTTCTTCTTTGGTGTATTTTGGAATATGTGCGATATATCCTTGAATACACAAGGTATAGTTATAGAACGTTTGTTCGGGCGGACAATTATGGCTTCCTTCCATGGCGGTTGGAGTTTGGCTGCTTGTCTGGGAGCCGTTATCGGATTCTTTATGATTATGGCTGGTGTTCCTCCTTTTATCCATTTCTCTGTTTCTGCCTTGTTGATCCTATTGATTATCCTTTGTGGCAGACGTTATTTGCAGGATGATCGGGTTCGTCAGTTTGAAGAAGTAGAGGTCAAGGAAGAAAAGGGGCAGAAAGAAACTCCCGCTTTATTAAGCTTTATCCGCAAACCGGAACTGATCCTGATTCAATTCGGATTGGCTGGTTTGTTCGGATTAATAGTTGAGAGTGCGATGTTCGACTGGAGTGGCCTTTACTTTGAATCCGTATTGCAAGTTCCTAAATCACTTCAAATCGGATTCTTGGTATTTATGGTGATGATGACTGTAGGACGTTTCTTGGCAAATTGGGCGTATGGTCGCTTGGGTAAGCAGCGAGTCTTGCAATTAGCCGGAGCCTTCATATTCATTGGTTTCTTTGTATCGGCATTATTAGGCGGTGTATTCGACAATATGATTCTGAAAGTAGTTGTCAATTCATTGGGCTTTATGTTGGTTGGATTAGGCATTTCCTGTGTTGTGCCTACTATTTATAGTTTGGTAGGAGCGAAGTCTCATACTCCGGTTGGAATAGCTTTGACTATTCTGTCCAGCATTAGTTTTGTTGGTTCTCTTGTCGCTCCGGTGTTAATTGGTGCTATTTCCAAAGCTTTTGATTTGGAATATGCTTATTTGGTCGTTGGTGTATTAGGACTTTGTCTCTTCCTGATGACTACCTATTGTAAGGCTTTCCGTGAGTAATAAAGAAAGTTGCTGAATCATTCACTGGTATAATAAATCCCCTAAAAGTAGCTGTTTGCTTGTTTGCCGGTTACTTTTAGGGGATTTTTCTATTTATAGATTCATGGATGATTGGGTAGTCTTGAGTATTTTCGCCAAAGAGAATTTTCGGTTTAAAGCTCGTAATGTGCAAATGAAAGAGCCTAATGAACCTATTATAAATACAAGTCCGGTTGAAATCAGAATGTTCCCCAATCCGACAAGAGGAGAAACCAGTCCGCCGAAAGCGAAACCTAAAGCACCTAATAAGGCAGAAGCAATACCTGCATTAGACCGGGCACTATCCATTGCCAATGTATTGGAGGCTGTGAACGTTAAACCTAACATGAGTAGCAAACCAATGAGTAAGGTTTCATATACCCAAAAGCTGCAATTGGAATAAAAGGCGATAAATAAACAAACAGAAGCTAATACCATACCTATACTTCCGGTATATAATGCTTGTTCCGGATGTCTGAACTTAGCAGCTGAAGCGGCAGCTATGCCAATTGCAATTGCATTGATACCAAAGCAGACGCTGAACATAAAAGGAGAGAATCCATAATGCTGTTGCATGATGAAGGGGGAAGAAGCAATGTTGGCAAACAGAACACTCTGTGCAAAGCCACTTTGAAGAATATAACAGACGTAACTGCGATTGTGAAGTACTGCAATTAAACCGTGATAGACATCAATCCATTTTGTCTTTCCCCGTTTCTCGGCCGGTAGTGTGTCATTAAAATGAATACTTCCGGCAAGTAATAAGATTCCGATGAGAAACAGTACCCAGAAGATACCTTGCCAGCCCGTTATATCGGCCATTGTTCCATTCCGGGACAGTATATTTCTGCCACAGAATCTTATACCAGAAAGCAAATGCTCTTTCATCGTTTCATGCATTTGGTACATGAATATGCACTCAAAGAGCATCAGGTCTCTTTTTATGCGGAAAAGCTTTGTATATCGCCCCGTTATTTATGTGCGATCACGGCTACGTATTCGCAAGGGAAAACTCCCAAACAATTAATTGACGAGCAGTTATCTGCCGAAGTAATGGCGCAGTTAAATAACCTGGATTTATCGTTGTCTGAAATAGCCACTATATGCAGTTTCCCTGATTCTTCCTATTTAAGCCGCTTTTTCAAGAAAATAATGGGTATATCGCCCAATGAATACCGGCAGAAAAGAATTTCCGGAAGTGAACTTTGAGCAGACATTTGTATTTATGAAAAGTAAAGAATTGTTTTATTCTCTCGATTATTATTTCTATTTTTGCAAGTCATTAAGGCGTGAGTTATTGTTTTTAGGTATATAAGGTAACTCATTCAGGAAAGAGAATATAGAAAAACTTAAATAACGATGAACATATCTTACAACTGGCTGAAAGAATATCTTGATTTCGATTTACAGCCTGAAGAAGTAGCAGATGCCCTGACTTCCATTGGTCTGGAAACGGGCGGTATTGAAGAAGTGCAGACCATCAAAGGTGGCTTGGAAGGACTGGTAATCGGCGAAGTACTTTCCTGTGAGGCTCATCCCAATTCAGATCATTTACATGTGACAACAGTTAATGTAGGTAGCGGTGAACCGTTACAGATCGTTTGTGGTGCGCCGAATGTTGCTGCCGGTCAGAAAGTCGTAGTAGCCGTTAATGGAACCAAGTTATACGATGGTGATAAGGAATTTACCATTAAGCGGTCTAAACTGCGTGGTGTAGAGTCGAATGGTATGATCTGTGCAGAAGACGAAATAGGCGTTGGTACCGATCATTCGGGCATTATTGTATTGCCGGCTGATGCCGTTGTAGGAACTCCTGCTAAAGAATACTATAATATAAAGAGCGATTATGTATTGGAAGTGGACATTACACCGAACCGTGTGGATGCTACTTCTCATTTCGGTGTTGCTCGTGACTTGGCAGCTTATCTGAAGCAAAACGGAAAGCCGTCTGTATTGAAACGTCCTTCTGTGAATGCTTTCCATATTGACGACCAAACTCCGGCCATTCAGGTAGAAGTAGTGAATACAGAAGCTTGCTTGCGTTATTCAGGTGTAACGATAAAAGGTGTGACCGTTAAAGAAAGTCCGGAATGGTTGCAAAACAAACTGCGTACAATTGGTCTGCGTCCAATCAATAGCGTAGTGGATATAACGAATTATATCTTGCATGGCATGGGACAACCGTTGCATTCATTTGATGCAGGTAAAATTAAAGGTGGTAAAGTTATCGTTAAGTCTGCTGAAGAAGGACAGAAGTTTGTTACCCTTGACGGTGTAGAACGCACTTTGACAGCTCGCGATCTGATGATTTGTAACACCGAAGAGCCTATGTGTATTGCCGGTGTATTCGGCGGTTTGGAATCAGGTGTTACTGAGAATACAACAGATGTATTCTTGGAATCAGCTACTTTCCATCCTACATGGATTCGTAAGAGTGCACGCCGTTTCGGTTTGAATACAGATGCTTCTTTCCGTTATGAACGTGGTTTGGATCCGAATGTAACAGTTTATATCTTGAAATATGCGGCTTTGCTGGTAAAAGAACTGGCTGGCGGAACTATTACAGGCGATATTCAGGATATTTATCCGACAGTATTTAATCCGTATCAGGTAAATATTACTTATGATAAGATCAACTCTCTGACAGGAAAGGTTATTCCGGTAGAAACTGTGAAGAGTATTCTGGAGAGTCTGGAAATGAAGATTACGAACGAAACAGCCGAAGGTTTGAGCCTGGAAGTTCCGGTTTATCGTATCGATGTTCAGCGTGATGTGGATGTTATCGAAGATATTCTGCGTATTTATGGTTATAATAACATCGAGTTTAGCGATCATGTCAAATCAAATCTGAGCTATCAGACACCGACTGATCATAGCTATAAGATGCAGAACCTGATTTCTGAGCAATTGTGTGGTTGTGGTTTCAATGAAATCCTGAATAACTCATTGACTCGTTCGGCTTATTATGATAAGTTGACTACGTATCCGGCTGATCATCGTGTGATGCTGATGAATCCGTTGAGTGCGGACTTGAACTGTATGCGTCAGACATTGTTGTTCGGTGGTTTGGAAAGCGTAGAACACAATATGAAGCGTAAGAATGGAAATATCCGCTTCTTTGAGTTCGGTAACTGTTACGATTATAATAAGGAAAACAAGAAAGAAGATCAGGCTTTGGGTGAATTCAGTGAAGATTACCGCTTGGCTTTGTGGTTGTGTGGTAACCGTGTTGAAAACAACTGGGCTCATCCGAACGAGAAGTCGTCTGTATACGAACTGAAAGCTTACGTAGAAAATATGCTGGTTCGCTTGGGTGTGAACCTGAAGAAGGTGATCTTCGGTAACCTGACAAATGATATTTATGATGCAGCTTTGAGTATCACGACGCAATCCGGCAAGCAACTGGGTACAATGGGTATCGTTAGCCATAAGATTTGTAAGGCTATGGATATAGATACCGAAGTTTACTTTGCCGAATTCTCTTGGAACGCGTTGATGAAGGAAACGAAGAAGAACAAAGTAACTTATACGGATTTGTCGAAGTTCCCGGCTGTTAAGCGTGATTTGGCTTTGCTGTTGGATAAGGCTGTTCAGTTTGCCGAAATCCAGAAGATTGCACAGGAAAGCGAACGTAAGCTGTTGAAGGATGTGACTTTGTTTGATGTTTATGAAGGAAAGAATCTGCCGGCAGGCAAGAAATCGTATGCGGTTAGCTTCTATTTGCAGGATGAAACAAAGACATTGAACGATAAGCAGATTGATGCCATCATGAAGAAGATCCAGACTAGCCTGGAACAGAAGCTGGGTGCACAGCTGCGATAATGGAATGAAATAAGGACTATATTAAAAATAATAATAAAACAATAACATAGTATGGGAAGAGCGTTTGAGTTCCGTAAAGCAAGAAAGTTTAAACGTTGGGGCAATATGGCCCGTGTATTTACAAAACTGGGTAAGGAAATCACCATTTGTGCTAAACAGGGTGGTCCGGAACCAGAAAACAATCCGCGTTTGCGTGTCTTGATGCAGACAGCCAAGAAGGAAAACATGCCGAAGGAAAACGTGGAAAGAGCAATCAAGCGTGCTGTATCAAAAGACTTCACTGATTATAAGGAAATGAATTACGAAGGTTACGGTCCTTTTGGTATTGCCATCTTCGTAGAAACAGCTACAGATAATACAACACGTACGGTAGCCAATGTACGTAGTTACTTCAACAAATGTGGTGGTTCGTTAGGTACAACAGGTAGCTTGGAATTCTTGTTTACTCACAAGTGTGTATTCCATATCGTGAAACCGGAAAATGTTTCTTTGGATGATTTGGAACTGGAATTGATCGACTTTGGTGTAGATGAACTGGATGTAGACGATGAAAGCAACGAAGTTGTTCTGTACGGTGAATTTGCTCAGAATGCAGCTATCCAGAAGTATTTGGAAGAAAACGGATATGAAATCACAAGTAGTGAGTTCGTTCGTATTCCGAATGATTTGAAGGAAGTAACTCCGGAACAGCGTGAAACAATCGAAAAGCTGATCGAAAAGCTGGAAGAAGACGACGATGTTCAGAATGTTTTCCATAACATGAAGGAAGACGACAGCGAGGAAGAATAATCATTCCCGTTGATTAAGCATACGAAAGCCAGAGGTGAACGTTCATCTTTGGCTTTTTTTGTGTCTTCATTAAAAGATGATGGTTGTTTCTTATCGAGTCAATCCAGTCAATGAATAAGAGCAATAAGAGTCAACCCCTTTTATTTATAAAGAGATTTTATGTCAACCAAATCCGTTAAATGAGAGGACTAAATCTGATTCATAAGAGATGTTTACCGTTTCACCCGGGTGATTCGATCGTTTCACCTAGGTGGGACGATCGTACCACAAGGGTGAAACGATCATTCCACCTATGTGGAATGATAAAAAATAAACGACATTTGGATATCTTTTTGCTGAGGATCATAAAAATACCCCGCCAGAAGTCTGTTGTTCAACTTGAGGCGGGGCATTTTATGGATGTGAAAAGCTCAATGCTTTTAGATATGTTTCTTCAGGGTAAACAGGAAGCTGATGCCTTTTCCCTTTTGGCTCTTGGCCGAAATCTGCCCTTTGTGGAAAAGGACGGCATTCTTTACGATCGAAAGACCTAATCCGGTTCCTCCCAATTTGCGGCTACGGCCCTTATCGACCCGGTAGAAACGCTCGAAGATACGGTTGATATGTTCTTCTTCAACTCCGATACCGTTGTCCGAGAAGTTGAAATAATAGAATTTCTCGTCTTCTTTATAGCAGGTCAGGTTGATGGTAATGTTTTCTCCTGCGTAAGCGATGGAGTTGTCAAACAGATTCCGGAAGATGGAGTAAAGCAAAGAATGATTTCCGTGAATGATTGCGTTTGGCGGCAAGCAGATTTGGGTGGAAATATGTTTCTCATCCATCTTTTGGGCACATTCATGCTCTATTTCCTGTACCAGCTGGTTGATATTGATGTCGGTCAGATCAAACATGGACCCGGCTTCATCCATCCGGTTCAAAACGGAAATATCCTGCAACAGTACCGTCAATCGTGTACTTTGTGAGTAGCAACGTTCGATAAAGAATTTCTGTTTGTCTGCCGGCAGATCCGGATTGTTGATAATCGTTTCCAAGTATCCTTGAATACTGCTGACCGGAGTCTTCAGTTCGTGGGCAATATTCTGCGTCAATTGTCTTTTCATCCGGCTTTCTTCTTCCTGGCGGGAAATATCGTTGATCGAGATTTCGTAACTGTTGTTGAGGAACATCATACATTCAACCAGGAAAATCTTACCGCCTTTATCGATGGTGATAGTCTCACGTAAGACACGTTTATGGGCCGATCCTTTATGTTCTTCCAGGAAGTTCCGGATAGGAGCAAGCTCTTCCAGGTCCAATACTTCTTCGGCTGCGTGGATTGGCGTGTCGGAAATCAGATTGGCAAACTGGATATAAAGGATGTTCGACAGGATTTCCTGTCCGTCGTCGGTAAACATCGCAAAGCCTTCCCGTGAATACTGGAAATGTTTGATGATCTTTTCCCGTTCGACCGCCAAATCGTTTTTCGCTTTTTGCTGTTTATGATATAGGGTAATGATCTGTTTCGAGATATCACCCAGTTCGTCGTTGGGAAAGATATAATCCTCGTCATCTTGTTTTACATCCCGGATGTTTCGGGCAAAGTCTCTTAATTTGGAGATCGTTTGTCCGATACTCAAGGTAAATTTAGACAACACGAAGAGGAAAATCACGACCATCAACCCCATAAAATAGATAAAATCCTTGTTGATGGCCAATACACCTTTCACATACGGATCGTATGGTATTGCCGTCCGATAGACATAATTGTTGATATTGGAAGCGGAGTAGAAGTAACGTTTTCCGGTAGTCCGCGATTTTCGGATGGAAAAACTCTTTTTAGTCAGTCGTGCGTTATGTACTTCGCTTCGGTCGTTATGATTCTCAAAGATATCATTTCCGCTGTTGTCAAATAATACGTCTCCCTCCGGATTGATAACCGTTACGCGGATATCTTTCTGCGGAATTTCATTGAGAAACGTCTGGATGATACTATCAATCCGATGTGTTTTCTCATGCTGGATGCGATAATGAATCTGATGATTGTATGTCTTTAAGACGGTATCCAGCTTTTCTTGGGCAAATTCGGTTTCCCGTTGGTATTGAAAGATCAACACACATCCGGTGAATCCGAGAAAAATAAAGAAGATAGACCAAAACAATCGTTGGCTGAACGGTATCCGGTTGTTCGTAATTATTTTTTCTGTTTTATTTTCCATTCAACATTCCTTTCGTATAGTTCTTTCCAGGATACGGCATTCAACCTTCAAAACAGTATCCGAAGCCGAGGCGCGTCACAATGTTCTTTCCGTATTCTCCGATTTTCTTGCGCAGACGAGTGATATTGACATCGATCGTTCGGTCGAGTACATATACTTCATCTTTCCATACACGCGACAATATTTCTTCGCGAGAGAAAACATGGTTGATATTCTCAAGCAGGAGTTTCAGAATCTCAAACTCCTTTTTGGTCAGTGCCACTTCTTCTCCGTTGATCGACGCTTTGATACGCTGGGTATCCAATTTCAGTGTATTATACGTCAGGATATTTTCGTTGACAGGCTTCTTTTCTTCCATGCTTCTTCTTAATACAGCCTTGACGCGAGCCTGTACCTGCTTGATCGAAAAAGGTTTGGAAATATAATCGTCGGCACCCAAATTAAATCCTGTCAGCATATCGTTTTCGGTGTCTTTGGCTGTCAGGAATATAATCGGAATATGAGCTGTCTTTTCATTTTTCTTCAGCATGCTTGCCAGCTTGAAACCTGATATTTCTCCCATCATAACATCAAGCAAAAGCAAGTCGTAGTCGGTTAGATTCAGTGTAAGTGCTTCTTCTGCACTGTAAGCTGTATCTACTTCGTATCCTTCTGTTTCGAGGTTGAACTTCAAGATTTCGCACAAATCTTCTTCGTCATCAACGACCAGGATATGAGGATTTTGTTTTGTTGCCATAGTACTTTTATTATATTTTTCAATTCTATTGCAAAGGAACGATTGCTATGTTTCGGTTAAATGAAATCAATATTACAATCTTATTACAAAACATCGGATGGTTTCTCATCCTCAGCCTATAACCAACTGTGCCAAAAGAAACAGATTGAGCAGGCTGACGATGGTTCCTAATATCAGTAATACGATATTCGTTAACCGGCTATTGGCAAATTCGCCCATTACCTTTTTACTGGATGTGAGATAAACCTGCGTAAAGATAGTAATTGGTAATTGAATACTCAGTACCATTTGCGAAAGGATCAGCCCACGGAAAGGATCACCTACAACAAAGATCAGAAGGAGAGCCGGAAGGAAAGAACAAAGCACACCTATTTTCGAGTGTATATCTTTGTGGTGATAAGCTTCTCCGAAGATACCGGCGAAGATGGAAGCTCCGGCAATGCCCGAAGTAATCGTAGATGAAATACCCGCCATTAATAAAGCGACAGCAAAGATGACGCCGGCATTGTTCCCAACGAGCGGGAATAAGAGCTGTTGTGCCTGGTCCAGTTCGCTGACAGCTATTTTCTCCTGAAAGAAGGTCGAAGCCGCCAGAATAATCATTGCCGAATTAATACCCCAGCCGATTACCATTGAGAGGAGCGTATCGTAGAATTCATATTTGAGTTGTTTGTGAATGACAGTCTTGTCTTCCAGATTCCATTTCCGGCTCTGTATCACTTCGGAATGTAAGAACAGGTTATGAGGCATTACGACGGCACCCAATACACTCATGACAATCAGCAAGGAATGATCCGGAAACGAAGGTTTGACCCAACCTACGGCAGCTTCCTGCCAGTTAACATCTACCAGCGCCAGTTCATACAGGAAGGAAAGTCCGATGATGGAAACGAACATGATGATCCAGCGTTCTATTTTGCTGTAAGTATTGCTTAGCAACATAATCAGACACGCCAGTGTTACAATAACAGCTCCGGCTTTGATAGGAATACTGAATAACATCTTCAAGGCAATGGCACCACCTAATATTTCAGCGAGTGAAGTGGAAATACTTGCCATCATGGCAGAAATCAAAATCGGCAGGCTGAGTTTTTTAGGTAAATATTGGGTTGTCGCTTCAGACAGGCATAGTCCGGTCACGATTCCCAAGTGTGCGACGTTATGTTGGATAATGATCAGCATGATGGACGAGAAGGTAACGACCCAAAGTAAAGCATATCCAAACTCAGATCCGGCAGCCAGATTAGTGGCCCAATTACCCGGATCAATGAATCCGACGGTGACAAGCAGTCCGGGTCCGATATATTTTAATAATTCGAGTGCTCCGGAATGCGGATGATGGTTACGTTTCAGCTTTTCCAGTATATTCATTGTCTTCGCTTTTTAGGTTCAACAGTTTATTATTTCTCAATGCTTACAGATAATTCTATCAATAAATAACAGTTTATCCGTTCGGTTTGTTTTTGTTGAGCTGATGAAGAATCTTTAATGAGCTGTATTTTCATAAATATACGGATCTTTTATCGAAGATACGAAGGCGTATTTAGGTAAAAGATCCGTATTTATACAAATTCTTCGTCGCTTATATTAAGTCAACAGAAGAATGTTCCAGCCAATTAAAGAGAGAAGAGGAACGTGTTCATGGTCTTCAGATCGATTGTCCAAAGTTTCCCATTTAAGGGTTCACCACAACCGGTAATCAGTTTGATGGCTTCGGAAGCTTCTACACAACCAACGACTCCGGGCAATACGCCCATCACACCTTTAGGCGGCGTTTCCATCTGGCTGGTTTCCGTTTCCGGAAATAATTCCCGGTACGTTTTCCCTCCCGGCAGATTGAATACGGCTACTTGTCCGTCGAATTCCCGGATAGCTCCGTAAATATAAGGTATATGTAGCCGGGCCGAAACATCACTGATCAGATAACGGGTCGGGAAATTATCGCAACAGTCGATAACCAGGTCGTATTGTGAAATCAGTTCCTCTGCATTCTCGCCGGTTAAACGACAAGGAAAAGTATCCACTACCAACTGACTATTCAATGCTTGCAAGCGACGGGCAGCACAAATCACCTTGGGCTGTCCGACTTCACTTTCAGTATAAAGGACCTGGCGTTGCAGATTCGATTCACTAACGACATCATCATCCACCAATCCGATTCTTCCAACTCCGGCAGCAGCCAAATAAAGAGCAATGGGCGAACCGAGTCCGCCCACACCGATAAGCAAAACTTTCGCTTTGCCCAGTTTCATCTGACCTTCTTCACCAATCTCTGGCAAGATGATATGTCGGTTATACCGTTGTTGTAGCTGCATGTTCCTGGCAATTGACGGCATCGAACGACTGATCCCAGTCTTTCCAGACCGGTTCGATACCCAGATTCTTCAATGCGAGGGTTACTTCTTTGGCGGTACGTTCGTCACTTACGTGGAACTGTTCCAACGTTTGCGGATAAGAATAATAACCTCCCGGTTCTGTTTTACTTTCAGCACTCATCGTTGTTACGCCAAGGCGTGCCATATTGTCGCGGAATCTGGCGCTTTCGCGGGTAGAATAGGAGATATCCACATCGTGATCGAAGATACGGGTAGCAAATGTTACCTGAGCCAATTCGCGGTCGCTCATGACAACATTCGGCTGAAATCCTCCGTTTTCCGACGGACGCATACGCGGGAAATTAAAGCTATACTTGGTTTTCCAGTAATGCTTCTGCAGATAACGCAGATGATAAGCCATCATAGTCACGTCTGTGCGCCATTCTTTCTCCAGGCCGATCAGCACACCCATACCAATACTATGTACGCCGGCTTGTCCCATACGGTCGAATCCATTGACACGCCATTCGAACTTCGACTTCATTCCGCGCGGATGATAGATATTATAATTTGCCTTGTGATAAGTCTCCTGGAAGCAAATCACGCCATTCATACCGTGATGTGTCAGTTCGCGATACTCTTCTGCCGAAAGAGGCATTACTTCAATCTTCAGGTTTGAGAAATAAGGCTTGGCCAGATCGAGAGCACGGGCAATATACGGAACGCCTGCCTTTGCCGGATTCTCGCCTGTAACCAGAAGTAAATTCTCAAACGGAGCCAGCTTCTTGATAGCCTTGTATTCGTTGACGATTTCTTCTTCCGTCAGGATCGTTCGCTTCATCGGATTGCTGACATGGAAACCACAATAGACACATGAATTGGTACAAGAGTTGGTGATATATAAAGGAACGAACATTGACATCGTGTTACCGAAGCGTTCGCGCGTATATTTATAGCTTAACTGAGCCATTTGTTCGAGATAAGGCTCGGCAGCCGGCGAGATTAATGCCATAAAATCCTGCACATCCAAATGGCTTTTGGATAAAGCCCGACGGACATCCGCGTCGGTCTTGGCATAAATGGCCGCCGTAGTTTCGTCCCAATCTATTTTTTCTAATTCTTCTGAGAACATGTTGTGAATTAAAAATTAAAAGGTCATAATTAACAACGATTCTTTTTCTATGGTCCAAATTCGGATTTGAAGAATCGTTGTTAATAGGTAATCGTTATTTATTTAATGGATGAAAGATCTTTCGACAGCTTCATCGCGCAGAAATTCGGACCGCACATCGTACAGTATTCGCCATCTTCGTGTTTGCCTTCCTGGAAATAGGCAAGGGCACGGTCCGGATCCAAGCTTAAATGGAACTGGTCGCGCCAACGGAATTCGTAGCGGGCCTTTGATAATGCGTTATCACGGATTTGAGCTCCCGGATGACCTTTGGCCAAGTCGGCCGCGTGTGCCGCGATCTTGTAGGTGATAACGCCGGTACGTACATCTTCTTTATTGGGCAATCCCAAATGTTCTTTCGGCGTAACATAGCAGAGCATGGCCGTTCCCAGCCAGCCGATTTGCGCCGCTCCGATAGCCGACGTGATGTGATCGTATCCGGGTGCGATATCAGTCACTAACGGACCTAACGTATAGAAAGGAGCGTTGTGACATTTCTCAATCTGACGCTGCATGTTTTCCTGAATCTTATGCAAGGGCACATGACCCGGTCCTTCGATAAAGGCTTGTACGTTCTTTTCCCAGGCACGTACAACCAGTTCGCCCATCGTATCCAGTTCGGCAAACTGTGCTTCGTCGTTGGCGTCATAAATAGAGCCGGGACGAAGTCCGTCGCCTAAGGAAACAGCTACATCATATTGGGCCAGAATATCGCAGATCTCATCGAAATGCTCGTAGAGGAAAGACTCCTGGTCGTGAATCAGGCACCATTTGCTCATGATACTACCTCCACGACTGACGATACCACACAGACGTTTGTTTGCCAGGTGTACGTTATGACGGCGGATTCCGGCATGAATGGTGAAATAGTCAACGCCCTGTTCGCATTGCTCGATCAGCGTGTCCTTATAAATCTCCCAAGTCAAGTCTTCTACCTTACCATTGACTTTCTCTAAAGCCTGGTAGATGGGCACTGTTCCTACCGGAACTGGACAATTACGCACGATCCATTCGCGCGTCTCATGGATGTTTGCTCCTGTTGAAAGGTCCATCAACGTATCGCCTCCCCATTTGCAACTCCATACAGCCTTTTCTACTTCTTCATCAATGGAAGAAGTAGTTGCCGAATTGCCGATGTTGGTATTGATCTTAACCAGGAAGTTCCGGCCGATGATCATCGGTTCACTTTCCGGATGATTGATATTGGCCGGTAAGACAGCCCGTCCGGCTGCGATCTCGTCGCGGACAAATTCAGGGGTAATATGTGTATCGATGCCGAGCTCCTGACAGTTCATGTTCTCGCGGATGGCTACGTATTCCATTTCCGGAGTAACGATTCCCTGCTTGGCATAATACATCTGTGTACAGCATTTCTCTGCTTTGGCCCGGTAAGGCAAGGCAATATGTTCGAAGCGGAGATGATCGAGCGACTTGTCGTCACGCCGCATTTTACCATATTCTGATGTGATAGACGGCAACTGTTCCACATCACCGCGGGCGGTAATCCAGGATTCACGCATACGAGGCAGACCTTTCTTCAAGTCAATCTGTATGGACGGATCACTGAATGGTCCGCTGGTATCGTAGATGTAAACGGGAGCATTCGGTGTCATTACCTTTTCTCCGTTTACGATCTTAACGGTTGGTGTCAGATTTACTTTCTGCATTCCGACCCGGATGAAAGGGTAAAGCTTTCCGTTCATATAAGCTTTCTCCCGCTGTGCGTATGCTTTATTATCGTTGTTCATACGTATGAGTTCTAAATAAATGAATACTGATTAACTGTTCAGGAAGGCAGTCAGTGGTGAAGAGGCAGATGCCTGGAATGAAGATGAAACACCACCCAATCCGGCTTCATACGCTTCACGTCCGGCTTCAACAGCAGCTTTGAAGGCTTGTGCCATACGAACCGGATCACCGGCAACAGCAATCGCTGTATTTACCAATACGGCTGAAGCACCTAACTCCATGGCTTCGGCAGCCTGACTCGGAGCTCCGATACCGGCATCCACTACGACCGGAATACCAGCCTGCTCAATGATGATTTGGATAAACTCGCGTGTCTGCAAACCTTTATTAGTTCCGATAGGAGCACCTAAAGGCATTACTGTGGCAGCTCCGGCTTCTTCCAACTGACGGCATAAGACCGGATCGGCCTGACAATACGGTAATACAACGAAGCCCAGCTTGACCAGCTGTTCGGTTGCTTTCAGAGTCTCAACCGTGTCTGGTAACAAATAGCGTGGATCCGGGTGGATTTCCAACTTCAGCCAATTTGTACCGAAGGCTTCGCGTGCCATTTGGGCAGCGAAAACCGCTTCTTCCGCATTACGAACTCCGGATGTATTGGGTAATAACTGAATATGTGGGTGCACGATGTGGTGCAGCATATCATCTTCTTTATCGTCTAAATCGATTCGTTTCATGGCAACCGTTACCATTTCGCTACCGGAAGCCAAGATTGCTTTTTCCATCAAATCGTTGGATTTGAATTTGCCTGTACCTAAGAACAAGCGGGAATTGAATTCTTTTCCCGCAATGACCAACTTCTCCATTGTCTTATATATATTAATGTATATTATGATTGATTATTTTCTACGAATAAACTTATCCACCACAAGCAGCTTTGATCACAACTACCTGGTCGTTTTCCTGTAAAATTGTCTCAGGCCATTTTGTCCGCGGAATCATTTGGTTGTTGACGGCGACTGCTACGCCTTTGTCGGGCATTTGCAAGGTTTCTGCCAGTTGCTGGAGGGAAGCCTGACTGGACAATTCCATTTCTTTGTTGTTGACTTTGATAATCATCGGCTATTTGTTTTAATGATGAACAATCAACAAAGGAAGGTGCGCAGGCTATAAAAAGAGAGAAGTTACTTTTGACTCAGAACTCATCAACAATCCCTACGGCAGTACGAACTGCATCAGGTGTGAGGGTATCATCTCAGCCCTTTTCTCTTGAAAGGGCACCCCTTTGTTTCTTATCTGTTGTGCAAAGAAATAGAAAATATTTCATATAAGCAAACCGTATCGGGTTTTGCTGACAGAAAATAAAACATACTTAACGTTTGTGCGGATATTCGTTGGAATCGTTTTGGATTCTCGTTGGTTTTGATTCCGATTCTCGGGAGTTTTGTTTCTTCTATTCGGGGATTCGGGAAAAGATCGTTATTTTTGTCGGACGAATGAATCGGGAGATAGGAAAAGTGGATTTGCGGAAAATCATTCATATTGACATGGATGCCTTTTATGCGTCGATCGAACAACGGGATCATCCGGAATGGAAAGGAAAACCGTTGGCTGTTGGTCATGCCGAACAACGAGGCGTAGTGGCGGCAGCCAGTTACGAAGCCCGGAAGTTTGGTGTACGTTCGGCCATGGCTTCCAGGCGGGCTTTGAAATTATGTCCGCAGCTGATTTTCGTGCCTGGACGTATGGAAGTCTATAAGGAAGTATCGGCACAGATCCATGAAATATTCCATGAATATACGGATTTGATAGAACCGATTTCACTCGATGAGGCATTTCTGGATGTAACCGATAATAAAAAGAATATACCTTTGGCAGTCGATATCGCGAAAGCCATCAAGCAAGAGATTCGCGAGCGGTGTCAATTAGTGGCATCGGCAGGCGTTTCGTACAATAAATTCCTGGCAAAGATCGCATCAGACTACCGAAAGCCAGACGGCCTTTGTACGATTCATCCGGATCAGGCGCTCGATTTTATTGCCTCGTTGCCTATTGAATCGTTTTGGGGCGTCGGTCCGGTGACGGCCAAGAAGATGCACTTACTCGGTATTCATACGGGAACGGAGTTACGGGCCTGTTCGCAAGAAATGCTGGTGCGGCAATTCGGGAAAGCCGGATTGCTCTATTATGCTTTTGCCAGAGGAGAAGATGATCGCCCGGTCGTAGCCGAACGAATCCGGAAATCGATTGGTTGCGAGCATACGTTAGAGCGGGACATCACTGCCCGTTCGAGTGTTGTAATCGAATTGTATCATGTGGCTACCGAGTTAACCGAACGGATTGCCCGAAAAGATTTCCGGGGAAATACACTGACCCTCAAGGTTAAGTTTGATGACTTCGAGATCAAGACCCGCAGTATGCGTGCACCTAAAGAACTGACCTTATTGAATGATATTCTACCTTTGGCGAAGAAGCTGATGCAACAAATCGACTATGCCCAACATCCGATCCGGTTGATCGGATTGGCCGTCTCGAATCCGGTAGAAGAAACAGACACGATCAGCCATTGGGAACAGCTGTATCTTCCCTTTGCGGATGATTAATCAATTCCAATCTTTCCGTCTGAGATATAACCAGGAGATTAATCCGGCCAATAACATCAGCAACCAGGCGAAAAGGTATCCGTATTTCCAACCCAGTTCGGGCATGAACTGAAAATTCATTCCCCAGACGCCAGCCAGAAAAGTCAACGGAATGAAGATCGTTGAAACTACGGTAAGCCGTTTCATGATGGCATTCATTCGCAAATCATTATTCGAGATATAAAGATCGACCAGCGAGGAGATGATTTCACGGCAACTTTCTGTTGTTTGCAGCGTAAACAGGATTTGGTCATACACATCGTTGAACAGCGGCAGCAGTTCAGATGAGATGAGTGCCGGATTCTTCGACAGTTTGATGAATTGTTCCTTGAGCGGCTGAGCGTTCTTGCGGATGGTGATGGATTCTTTCCTGCGTCCTAAGATCAATTGCCCCGTGTTGGCCGGGATATTATGGATATCGAGTAGTAACTCTTCGATATCTTCCAGCATTTCCTCGGTCTGTGTCGCCGCTTCCACCAGGCTGGATGTGAGGGCATTCAGCAGATGAATGAGGAGCTGCCCCGTTCCATTGGCCCGGATATCTAACAAGTTCTCGTCGATAGCCTTCTTTACGCCGTCGAAGATAGAATAGGAGTCGCCTTCCTTAAAGGTGACAATGGTGTTGTCGGCCACCAACAGACAGATATGTTCAGTATGCAGTTCGGTTGATCCATCGTAATAGCAGGCATTCAGGATAATCAGCGTCCGGTCTCCATACAGTTCTACCTTGGCGATATGCTGAGGCGTCAGGATATCTTTGGCATCAATATTATGCAGCCCGAAGTCTTTGACAATTTGGGTGATGATGTCGGCATCGGCCAGTCCGTTAATCTCCAGCCAATGTGTATCTGCCGAATGACAAAGCTTCTGGAAAGAAACTTGCCGGGGAGAAATAACCTGCTTCTTGACTGTTTGCTTATTGTAGGAAATCAGGTTGATAGATGTCTTCAGTACCTGTTCGCCTACATATTTATAATGTTCAGCCAGCCTTCGGTTGGCACTCCGGCGTTGCTTTCGGGAAGCTAATTCTTTTCGGTTCATGGCTTTGTTTGATTAATCAAGTTCAACTACAGTAATTCCGGCTCCACCAAACTGGACATGTTCGTCGTGGAAACTGCGGACTCCCGGCACACTGCGAAGGTATTCGCGGATAAGCTGACGAAGAATGCCGGTGCCTGTCCCGTGCAGGATTCTTACTTGTTGGGCACCTACTTGGATGGCATCGTCAATAAAGTAAGTAACTGTCTGCAGCGCTTCTTCTCCGCGCATTCCGCGTACATCGATTTCTTGCTTGAAATGCAAACGCTTTTCGTGCATTTGATCGGAAGTCTGTTCGCTGACGAACGTACTCTTCTGGATTTCTTTCTTGATTTGGTTCTTGCTGACTTTCTCCAGGCGATCCAGTTTGACTGTACTCTTGATCATTCCGAAGGCAACGGTTGCCTGTTTCTCTTGCAGTTCCATCACAGTTCCGACCGAAGTCTGTCCTTTCAATCGGACAGCATCGCCCACTTCGATGACATCCCGGTTAAATACCGGTTGGGCAGAGACCTTTTGTTTCTGTTTTTTCCGTTCGGCACGTTCCTTCAGTTTGGCCATCTTACGGGCAAGCTTGTCGTCTTCTTCCTGGGCATCGCTGACCGAATCCTTGAACGACTGTAATTCTTGCCGGGCTTGTTTGGTCCGCTCTTTCTCAGCCTGTGCTTCCTTGATTTCGCGGATGGTATTCTCGATTCGGGCATTGGCATCCGATAAAATACGAGAGGCTTCCGCTTTGGCTTCCCGTACGATTTCTTTCCGCTGACTGTTTACCTCGCTCAAATCTTTTTCATACCGGGCAATGATGTCTTCCAGTTTCTTTTCCCGTTGCCGGATATTCTGCCGTTTGCTTTCCCAATAACGCTTGTCGCGTACGATGTCTTGCAAGTATTTATCCATGTTGATATAATCCATGCCGACCTTTTCGGAAGCTTCGGCGATGACATCTTCCGGCAATCCGATCTTTCGGGCGATCTCAATGGCAAACGAACTGCCTGGATTTCCGATAGCCAGCTTGAATAAAGGCTGCATCAGATGGCGGTCGTACAACATGGCTCCATTAACGATTCCCGGTGTGTCTTCGGCGAAGTGTTTTAAGTTCTGGTAGTGCGTTGTGATCACACCAAAACTCTTATGCTGGTTGAAGCGGTTGAGCAAGGCTTCGGCAATGGCGCCTCCGATCTGCGGTTCCGTACCGCTTCCAAACTCATCTATCAATAGAATGGTCCGTTCGTTACAGTTCCGGACGAAGTATTTCATGTGCGTCAGGTGCGATGAATACGTACTCAGGTCGTTTTCGATACTTTGTTCGTCGCCGATGTCGATAAACAGGTGTTCGAATAAGCCTGTTCGTGAACTTTCATGCATCGGGACCAGCAAACCACACTGCAACATATATTGCAACAAACCGACTGTTTTCAGGCAAACTGACTTACCGCCGGCATTCGGACCGGAGATGATCAACAGGCGTTTCTCGGTTGTCAGTTCAATATCCAACGGAACCACTTCTTTATGTTGCTTCTTCAGCGAGAGATAAAGTAGGGGATGAATGGCCCGTGCCCAGTCGAATTGCTGTTTGTCTTCTACGACAGGACGAATCCCTTGTATTTCGATAGCAAAAAGAGCTTTGGCACGAATGAAATCAATATTGGCCAGGAATTCATACGACTGAAGGATATCCGGAACCAACGGGCGGACAAAGTTGGTAAAGTCCGTGAGGATACGAATAATCTCCCGTTTCTCTTCTCCTTCCAGTTCCCGGATGCGGTTATTGGCTTCCACTACGCTTTCCGGTTCAATAAAGACGGTTTTGCCACTGGCTGATTCGTCGTGTACAATACCTTTAATCTTCCGTTTGAATGCCGGTGCTACCGGAATCATCAGACGCCCGTCACGCATGGTGGGCGTTACGTCTTTTTCTACAACGCCTTCGCTTTGGGCTGCCCGCAGGATGGATTGCAGATTCCGGGAGATGTTACTCATGGTAATGGTCATCTCGCGGCGGATCGTTTGCAATTCGGGTGATGCACTGTCTTTTACTTTTCCAAACTTGTCGAGGATCGTATCGATACGGCCCACCAACTGAGGGAAGACCAGAATATCTCCAGCCAGTGCTGTCAGTGCCGGATATTTGATTTCCTCATCTTCGCCCGGCTGGAAGAAGCGGATAATATCGTGTATGGTCTGTAATGAGCGCTTCAGATCAAACAATTCTTTTTCGTCCATCCAGGTTCCTTCCGGGCGGATACGCTTCAGTGAATAACGTACGTCGAAAAAGTAGTTGGCAGGAAAATCGGTTTCGCCTTGTTGAATCTTTACAAACTCGTCCACTAAATCGAGTTCATTACTGATAAAGGCGTAGTCCGTAGAAAAGGACATGGCTGCGACTCTCTCTTTACCCAGAGGGCTAAGGCATTTGTCTGAAACCAAAAGACGAACTTTATCAAAGCCCGTCTTTTGCTCAAAATTAGAAGGATATATCACGTTTGTTTTTTATTTGCTGTTTATTTTAATTCAATAATGATACCGGTACGAATCGTAGGCCGGATGATAATCTTTTTCCGTTCGGTTCCTTGTTTGACGTAAAAGGTAATTGCATTATTGCTGGTCGGGTTGATGTAAGGCGCAAAGTAATACAGGTAGGCGAAAGCCGTGAGGTTATTCGGATTCTGAATGGCTTTGTTTACCTGCGGATACTTGAATGCATCCCAATACATGCAACGGCTGAAACCTTTACTGTCGGTAAACCGGGTTTCCGGATTTCTCAGCTCCATCGTATTGGTAATAAACTGGCGATAGGCTGCTGTAAACTCTTCTATCGAGTAATCGGTACTTTGTCCTTCAATTCCTTCAATGACATCTTTAGCGCGAACTCCGGCTTCGTGGGCAGGAGAGTTGCGGTCGACCGATACGACAGTACTCAGCTTGTCCATATCGTAGTTGATACCTGTATAGTTATAAGTATATTGACTGACGGTGAAATGTACATTCTTCTTATACTTCAGGTAAGGGAATTGCATCAGCATAAGCGGTACATGGATTTGTGCATACTCTTCCAGGTGATAAGCCTCTTCGAGCAATTCGTTGGCTTCGCATTCCCATAAGACACGACCGGCACTTACTTTCTGATCGATGATACGGATTCCGAACTGCAACAAATAAGCTGCTTCGGATTCGGATGCCGACGGATCAAGGAAAGGTACCTTTTCCATCTTGTTGCGGCTGATATTAAAACGATATACCGGCTGTTTCAATTTGATGGGATTAGGACCTATATAGTTCGGGTTCTTGTCGAAATAATAAAAGGTCTGAATAAGCAAATCCGGGTTTTGTTCGTCGCTGGTAAAACCTTTCTTGGCCAATTCCTTTTCGATAACCCGATTGATATTGGCTTCCAACTCTGTATTTTCGTTGGTAGCTGCAAACTTATATGAGCGGAACTGTCCGAAATCGACGGTATCTGTTGTCGCAACTGTTTTGAAAGGGCAGACAAATTCACGTTCGGATGTCGTCTCAAGGCTGTACATATTGAAAGCCATCGCCAATTGATTCTCGCTGATCTCGTTGATCTGCTTGCATTCTTTGTTGAGGATGACCTCGCGTGAAGGAGATGAAGTCGATTTGATAGTCAGCATGATGTTCCGTTTGTTGGCCGGATTCAGCAATTGGGCAATCTCATCATTAGATACATCTGACACCGGAATACTCTCGATATGGGTAATGATGTCGTAGGGTTGAATACCGGCTTTCTCGGCATTGGAATAAGGACTAACCGACGTTACGACCAGATTATTCTTACCCCAGTTGCTGTTCTGGCTTATGTCGTAGGTGAACCCAAGTCGGCAAACTCTTTTGTTGGAAGTTTGTCCGAAGCAACAGAACACCGAAAATAAAAGGAATGTTGATAGTACTATTTTTCTCATATTGTTTGATAACCTTAAACGAACAGGTCGAAATTGATTGCAAATGTAATAAAAAATGGAGAATAGGCAATCGTCGTTTGAAAATTATAGGAGAGGATGTTGCCGTGTTGAGGACGCATTCTTCCTTGCCTGCCGAATCCTAAGGGTTATTCTCCCGAAGTATTAGTCCTGATCTGCTGAGGTGTTAACTTTCCTCCGGCCGAAGGAATGGTTTCCTCCGATCGAAGGAAACTGTTCCTCCGACCGGAGGATGGTGTTCCTGCGTTCGGAGGAAAGCTAATATCTCCTTGCTTTTGGCTTAGTTGTTCACTGGGAAAGGACTAATGAGTATCGGATCGGGTAGGAGTGGCTGACGGGCCTTTTGTATTTTATTGCTTAGATTTTCCTTCAGACGTTTTGTTTCCCGAAAAAAATCTTTAGTTTTGTAAGGCTATCCTTGGGTAGCGGAATTTATAAATTATTTAAAAGACAAATACCATGGATATATATTTGGCGGACAAGCAGCGGTATGAACAGATGCCATATCGCCGATGTGGAAAGAGTGGGCTTCTGCTTCCGGCTATTTCGCTGGGCTTGTGGCATAACTTCGGGAGTGTGGATGTATTCGAACAGTTTAAGCAAATCGCTTTTCGTGCCTTTGATCGGGGCGTAACTCATTTTGATTTGGCGAACAACTACGGACCGGTGTATGGTTCGGCAGAAGAAAACTTCGGACGGATATTGAAGAAAGGTCTGGGAGCTTACCGGGATGAGTTGTTGATCTCGACGAAAGCCGGATACGATATGTGGCCGGGTCCGTATGGTAACTGGGGAAGCCGGAAGTATCTGATGGCAAGTCTTGACCAGAGTCTGAAGCGGATGGGCTTGGAGTATGTAGACATTTTCTATTCGCATCGTCCGGATCCGGAAACTCCTATTGAAGAAACGATGGGGGCTTTGGTGGATATCGTACGGCAGGGAAAGGCGCTTTACGTGGGTATCTCCAATTATAATCCAGCACAGACACGGGCCGCTTTGGAAGTTCTAAAGGAGCATAAGGTACATTGCCTGATTCATCAGGCTCGTTATTCGATGCTGGATCGTTGGGTTGAGCCGGAATTACTTTCGGTACTCGACGAGGAAGGTGTGGGTATGATTGCTTTCTCGCCATTGGCACAAGGCTTGCTAACCGACAAATACCTGCATGGCATTCCGGAAAACTCGCGGGCTGCCAAACCAACGGGGTATCTGAAGCGCGAACAAGTAACGGCCGACAAGATTGCCCGTATTACCCGTTTGAATGAACTGGCGGCACAACGCGGACAGACATTGGCAGAGATGGCTCTGGCTTGGATCATGCGCGATAAGCGGGTTACCAGTGTTTTGATAGGAGCCAGTTCGGTAGCACAGCTGGATGATAACCTGAAAGCACTCGAACACCTTTCTTTTACAGATGAAGAACTAGAACAAATCGAATCGATATTAGCATAACCTTAATAGTTTAATTAGCGATGGATAATAGATTAGCATTGAACAAGAATGAGCTGGTTGCCTATCTGAAGAAACCGGCTTCTCAATTTACGAAAGAAGATATCAAGCGCTTTATCATGGAAAATGAAGTGAATATGGTCAATTTCATGTATCCGGGAGGTGATGGTCGCTTGAAGACGTTAAACTTTGTCATTAACGATTTGGATTATCTGGATGAGATCCTCAGCTGTGGTGAACGGGTGGACGGCTCCAGTCTTTTCCCTTTCATCGAAGCCAGTAGTAGTGACTTATATGTTATTCCCCGGTATCGTACTGCTTTCGTAGATCCGTTTGCTGTAGAGAAAACCGTAACGATGTTGTGTTCGTACTTCAATAAAGACGGAGAATTATTGGACAGTTCGCCTGAATACGTCTTGCATAAGGCATGCGATGCCTTCAAGAAAGTGACAAGTATGGAGTTTCAGGCCATGGGTGAACTGGAATTTTATGTGATTGATGAAGTTCAAGACGACTTTCCGGCTGTTGATCAGCGGGGATATCACGAATCAGCACCGTTTGCCAAGAATAATGATTTCCGAACCAATTGCATGTTAAAGATAGCCCGTTGTGGCGGACAAATCAAATACGGTCATAGTGAAGTAGGAAACTTCTCAGATACTGATTTCAACTTCGAACAGAATGAAATCGAATTCCTGCCGGTTGCTGCTGAAGAGGCAGCCGATCAGTTGATGATCGCCAAATGGGTGATTCGCAATGAGGCTTATAACTTAGGTTTGAATGTAACCTTTGCTCCGAAGATCAGTATTGGAAAAGCAGGTTCAGGTTTGCATATCCACATGCGGATGATGAAAGACGGCAAGAACCAGATGCTACAAGACGGTATCATTTCAGAAACAGCCCGTAAGGCCATTGCCGGAATGATGGATCTGGCTCCTTCGATTACGGCATTCGGCAATACAAACCCAACTTCTTATTTCCGTCTGGTTCCGCATCAGGAAGCTCCGACGAATATTTGTTGGGGAGATCGTAACCGTTCTGTTCTGGTGCGTGTACCGTTAGGCTGGTCGGCCGGAAAAGATATGTGTGGACAGATTAATCCTGCCAGTACGTCTGCTCAATATGATACAACGCAGAAGCAAACGGTAGAAATGCGTTCGCCGGATGGTTCTGCAGACGTATATCTGCTGATTGCCAGTCTGGCTGTTGCCTGTCGTCATGGCTTCGAGATGGAAAATGCATTGGATATAGCCGAACAAACTTATGTCAATGTCAATATTCATAAGAAAGAAAACAAGGACAAGCTGGCCAAGCTGAAACAATTGCCGGATAGTTGTGTGGCTTCTTCAAAATGCCTACAAAACCAGCGTGCGGTGTATGAGGAATACAATGTATTCAGTCCGGGAATGATTGACAGCATTATTGCCCGTCTGAAAGCCTTTAAGGACGAGAATATCCGGAGCAAGGTGATGGACAACGAACGGAAGATGCTTGAACTGGTTGAAACTTATTTCCATTGCGGATGAAAACCGGTCAGACAAAAGAAAGAAACGCCGGTCGGGAGAAATCCCGATCGGCGTTCGTGATCATGACATACACAACTTTGTTAAGGTTTCATACATTTATTTACCCCAGTTTTTATTCGGTTTCTCACCCATTTCCAAAACCAGACTTCCTCCTTTCAGTAATTCAGCAGCCGGGAACTTAAATGAAGTCAACTTCTTTCCGTTGAGAGTGGCCGACTGTACATACTTATTCTGTCTGGAAGCATTCTTGGCTTCGATGATAAACTCTTTTCCTCTTCCATACCGATTATCGAGATGGAGAACAATCTTTTCGTATAGCGGACTGGCTATTTCGTAAACAGGCTCGGTTTGACAACCACCATCCGTCTGGAAAAGTCCGATAGCTGCCATAATAAACCATGCACTCATTTGTCCCTGATCTTCATCTCCCAGGTAAGCATTGGCAATGCCCGAACCATAATAACGGTCGATGATAGACCGGCTCCATTTCTGTGTTAGCCACGGTTTTCCTACCCAATTGAACAGAAAGGCAAAATGCATGGATTGCTGATTTCCTTGTACGACTGGAAAATCCCAGTATTGATCGTTTGGAGCATTGTATCGCCAAGGTTCACTGGCCTGAAATCCCCATTCCAACCGTTCGATGAAACGATCCTTACCGATAGCTGTCGCTAGAGCCGGAACATCTTGTGGAACGAAGTAGGTAAGCTGCCAGGCATTTCCTTCTACATAATGATGATTGGCTCCTGAACGGAACGGATCAAAGTCGGCTACCCATTTTCCCTGACTATCTTTAAGGGCAGTAAAACCAGACTTAGGCTCAATTACATGTTTCCACCAGGAACCTCGCTGGTTGAATTCCTTATAAACCTTTTCATTGCCGATAGCTTTGGCAAATTGTCCGACTGCCCAGTCGTCGAAAGCATATTCCAGCGAATTGGAGAAACGGCCCAAATCGGATGGCACATATTGATACTTGAGATAGGCTTCCAGATCACGGTTTCCTGCATAACCGGCAAATACTTTCTGCGAAGGTGTCTTTTGCATCTTTAGCATCGCTTCGAGTGCTTTGTTGGTATCAAAATCCCGAATTCCCATTTGATAAGCACCTACAATAAGCGGTATCTCATGTTCAGCCACCATTACCGGTATATAATTCATGCCAGCCGGACCTTTCGCCAACCATCCGTTGGCATCATACATGGCAAGCTGAGAGTTTACCCACCGATGACTCCATTCGGGAGTTACCAGATTCCAGAACTGATTTAAGTTCCAGAATGTATTCCAAAAGGCATCGCATCCTAAAGCAACATCATCTTTCCCTGTTAGCTGCTGAACTTTCTTATCGGTTGATATCCATTGTCCGTTAACATCACTCCAAATATTCCGGCTGCATAACGCCCGATACATATTATTATAGAAGCGGACTTTTTCCTGGCGGTCGGTTGTGGAGATTTCTACACGGCCAAATAATTCATTCCATATAGCTTGCTGATGATCACGTACGGCATCGAAGCTCCAACCAAAAGGATCGCTGATTTCCGTCTTCAGATTGAGAGAAGCGTTCTCGAGGCTCACCAGTGAAATGCCGGAACGAACCTGTACTGTAGGATTCTGCTTAACGTCGAATTGCAGGAACAGCCCTGCATCTTTCAGGTCTTTTCCCGTCAGATGCTCTGTCTTGACTACTGTTCCGTCTGTCCATCCGCCCATTTCCTGAATAGGCTGATCAAATTCCAGAACGAAGTAAAGCCGATAGTCCTGATCGGCATCGTTACTCCATACATTCCGAGATAACTGATGACTGACTCCTTCAATCCGGTTTGGTCCGACTTTCTTTATTTCAATATCACTTAATACATAATCGTATTCAGTAGGAATGTGCAAATCAACCAGCACACGGGCACCTTCCCGGTCCTGTGGAAACGTATATCGTTGGAATCCGCAGCGTGTTGTGGCTGTCAATTCAGCTTGGATATCGTAATCGTCCAGATGAATGGCATAGTATCCGATACCGGCTTGTTCGGTTTGCTTGCGGATACGTGAACGATAACCGGAATCCGGATCCATTTCATCTCCTTCCTGAATGATCAACTTACCGTTGGTTGGCATTAATCCGAGTCCGCCCAACGTCCATTCATGGATATGACTGAAGCAACCGATGTTTTCGAACGTGGGTTGATAACCGGCTTGCCAACCTGCATTCTGGTTGTCGGGACTTAGCTTCACCATACTGAAAGGCATCCACGGTCCGGGTGCGATCATCCAACGGGAATGTCCGGTACCAATACGGGTATCCACATAGTCAGCATACGTCTGAAGCCTTTGAGGTTCACGAAGAATCGTACCATCTTCTACAATTTTCCCGTCAATCCGAACGCGATACCGGCTCTCTTTAGCTGTCGTTACTGCCGGCATCGGAGCTTCAAAGACATAACGTGCCGTATCCAGCCGCTGAGAGAAAATAGACTTCCCGTCCAGTTCAACAGACAAGTTCGGTTGTTTATCTAATTCTTCAACATCAACCAGCAATGGTTGGAAATGTTGTCCGTTTTGCTCTATTTCGTAAGGAGCCGCAGTTACACGACGAACGAAAGCCTTTTGAGGTTTCTGTAAGCGAACTCCTTCCGGACTATCCAAGTAAACTTGGTCAAAAAGAATCCACGAACCTTCCAATACGGAAAGACGGATTTCGTTTCCTCCTTCTTGCATACAAGCATTGTCGATGGGAATCTCAATACGGTGTTCTTGTGTTCCACTCAGATCACCTTCGATTGACTTGGCGTTCTTGCCGGCAGGAAGCTGGAATTTCCAGGATTTATCGTTAACAGTTACTTTAAGTAGCGGAGGCAATTCGACAGCATTGTCGAGAACATCAATGACTAACTTCCATGTGCCGGTTGTCGGCTTTTGATTTATACCGAATAAGATAGTTGTTTCATGCGTTCTCCATCCGGAAGTTCCGCCTGTACCGCCCCATCCGTCGGAAGGACCGGGAATAACATACGGAAAATATTTCGATGCTTCAGAATATCCAACTAAGAAATAACGATCTTCATATCCAAAATCATGAGCAAGGAAATCTTTGTATTGATTGGGAGCCAAAGCAAAACCTGTTGCTTGATTATCATTTTGTCCGATAGTCCAAAGTCGTTCAACACTAGCCGTAGCAGCACCAAAAGCTAATCCAGACACAAGTAAAAGAGATGTAAGATAAGTATGCATACATTGAATTTTTATGCAAATAAACAGAAGATTTCTCAACCAACTGTGATATTATATTTTGATATACTTGTATAATATTCCGATATATTGTGAAGTAAGTTTTATATAATGAAGGATTATAATTCTCTGAGTGTTGTGCAATTGTTGTGTAATGTAGATAAAAGAAAAACGTGAATAACTTTGTTTCAGTTATTCACGTCTATATCTGAGTGATCGGGCTGGGATTCGAACCCAGGACCCACAGCTTAGAAGAATTACTCCGAATTAGATCTTATATCGCTGTTAATTATTTATTTACAATGTTTTTGTTTTTGTGAAAGGATACGCATTTGAACATTATTCTGCTATTTGTATGCTCTTCCGATTCTGTCTCCAGTAACCCAACCATCGCCAATTTGACAATTCTTGATGTCTACGATATAGACTCCTTTTAATCCGGATACGCCTTCATTTTGGGCTTCATCCAAGAATTGGGAAGCGAGTAAGTTGTAATCTGTTCCTTGTATAGCATCAATTGCGATAACAAGAAAACCATTGTCTGTCACGATCGCTTTTTCACAAGTAAAACCTGTGATAGTTTCGATATATTTATCCGCTCCTGAAACTTTTGCGGTTGAATTGCTATTTCCACACCCGAGAATAAGAAAAGAAAGTATGATGAAAATAAAATGTTTCATATGGGTTATTTTTTTTATCTTTACAAAAAATATAGAGAAATGACTTCAATTATTATAAGCCTATTAAGCATTCTAATTAATCTTTTTACAATCTATGAGAATTATAAGATGGATAAAAAGATTCATGAAAATAATAAGAATTTCAATGATTTGCTAAAAGACTAAATTCAAGGCTTGCTCTCTTTCCCTGTCTTTGTCAAACTCATCATCCCATACGAATTTTATGATGGGTGATGGGTGGTGCCCTTCATATAGGTACATCACTATGTCAAAATGGTCTCCTTTGTTTAACAATGGAAATGAATCCTGCTCCATCATCAAGGAAATTCCAGAGTTTTCTGCTTTTATATCAGCAGAGTATATTCTTATGTTACGTGCAGAGCCTTCTCCGCTATTATATACCCTTATTCTCCATCCTCCTTTACCTGTTTTGAAGGCATCTGCGCGAACAATCGCCTTTTTCCCGTTTTCTTCAATCTTCTTGTTTTGTGATAACGTATAGTCGTTGATTTGTATCTGTTGCTTATCGAGTATTCTTCTTGTTCTCCAGCTATAAATCCATACTATTACTGATATAAGAAGACTGGTTAATGATATAATATCTGATGTTTCCATTACTTTATATATATCTTGATTCTTTTTATGCTTTTGAACGCTTTTCGGAGTTCTGATTTCACCATCTCATCAGCGTCCTTTTTTATTTGTCGCAGAACTTCTTCCTTCGCATCTTGATTGTATTCAAGAAGTTCGTTGTAACCGCCAAAGTATTCCCGTCCGCAATTTGTGCATTTTATGTATGATTTGTCTTCATTGAACTCAAAATCATCTCCTGCACAGGTAGCACATATCAATTTAGATTGGTAATGACTATTCATATATCACTTATTTTAGACTTTCATCTTGTTCTTGATAAATTATTATCAGAACAATCAAGTCTCATATATTAACTATTTAGTTTGTAACATATCTTCTTTATGTTTATTTTAATTATATACCTTTATATAGTTTGAGTATATTTCTCAATGTAGTTTTTACACGATCCGAATGAAAAATAGTCTTCAATACACTATTTAATTCTTCTTTTGTGTTTACTATATGATTATTATCATTAATGCAGTCAATGATTTCAGAAGGATAATTATTTGATGGATATTGCTTTATTCTTAATATTTCAATCCTATAATTACCTAAAACAGACTGCATATTCCGGAGCATACCCGTTCACATTCCGGGGG
>CDZI01004526.1_pt1 | contig 41837 bp, 74 predicted proteins | sample 554811 | NCBI WGS metagenome assembly CDZI01 (sample SAMEA3182110, study PRJEB8094) | gut metagenome | biome: human; feature: gut; material: Stool; isolation source: human stools | place: Canada | collected 2013-04-23
CCCTGACAGGCGTTCATGGCTGCGGTGCGGACATCACAGTCCGAATCCTTCAACCCGCGCTCGATGATCTCCAGAGGTACGTCCTTACCCTGACAGGCGTTCATAGCTGCGGTGCGGACACGCCAGTCCGAATCCTTCAACCAGCGCTCGATGACCTCCAGCGGTACGTCCTTGCCCTGACAGGCGTTCATGGCTGCGGTGCGGACATCATAGTCCGGGTCCTTCAACCCGCGCTCGATGACCTCCAGCGGTACGTCCTTGCCCTGACAGGCGTTCATGGCTGCGGTGCGGACATAACAGTCCGAATCCTTCAACCAGCGCTCGATGGTCTCCAGAGTCAATTCTTTTCTCACTTGCTTTTCCTCCAATCAATACAAACCAGCGCCCCAGCCGTACCGAGCACCATCATCCCCACGGCAAGAAACGCCGCGATTCCTTTGTCCATCAGCCCGTCCGCAAAGCCAGCGAACAGCAGGATTAGCATAAAAGCGATCATGTCTTTCATTAAGTACCTCCTATCGGCCACGCACCAGACTGGCCAGCTCGTCCGCGTCAAACTGGAGCACGTTGTCCAGCTTCGCAATGTCATCCAAACTCCATTTCGTCGCGCCGTCGAACCGTCTGTAAACCCATTCACAGTTGACTTTTAGCACCCGAGCGAAGTCTTTTTTTGTCTTGTAGCCCCTGAAATGGGCTTTCCCATCGATCAGCCTGCGCCGATATTCAGTTTTTCCCTGTTCGGGGTCACGCCCCAAATTTACCCTCGGCATACTTTCCCTTGCCTTTCCCCCACGGAAGTGGTATACTGTCCGCAGGAACATTGTGGTTGATGTTTCGTCTTTGCCCTGTTCGGTGCGTCTACACCGGGCAGGGCGCTTTTTATTCCTGCCCATCCTCCTTTAGCAGCTCGTCCACCGTACAGCCGAAATAAACTGCCACCTTTTGGAGCTTGTCTACCGAGGGGCTGCACTGCGTCCATTTGGCAATAGTGCTATTGCCAAACCCCAGTTCTTTTTCAAGCCGCGACAAACTCACATTGTTTTGGTCACAAAGGCTTTTGATGTTAGCGAAAATCAAATTTATCCTCCTCCCTAATGGGGTATTATCGTTGTCAAGGGGACAACGATAATTTTCTATAGCGTAGCATAGAAAATTTTTCCCCTCTTATTGACAAGACAGCGAAAATGTTCTAAACTCAAGTTGCAGACATGAGATAGACAAATTCAGCTCGGCCCTGTGCCCCGGGCGTCTTTGTTGTGCCCGTGTGCATATCTCTATTATACGAATATCTTCGTAATTGTCAAGATATTTTTACGAAGTTTTTCGTATTTTTGGAAGAGGGTGATTCCTGTGTCATTGCTTAAACGTATTGGGCAACTTCGCCTTGAAAATGGGAACATGTCCGTGAACAAGTTAGAAAGAGAAGCCGGGTTAACGCGCGGGTCAATGGCAAAATGGGATGATCACCCCCCGAGTTATGAAAAATTAAAAAAAGTTGCTGATTATTTTGGCGTTTCTGTTGCCTACCTGACCGGCCAGGAGCAGAAGGGCATAAAAAAAGACCCCACCCAAACGGGTGAGGTCGATCCGGAACTTCTTGAGATTTGGAACTCCATAAATACAGCAGACCGCCGGTTTTTGGTTGAGACAGCGCGGATGCTCAAAGCAAGGAGCGAATCCGAATGAGCATTGTCGTGAATGTAGTGTCGCAAGATGGCTCTTGGACTGCTTTTGACGGGAGAGGGCGCAACTCAGCGTCTGGCATGATCGTTTCTGAGGAAGTTGTAAAAGCAGAAAAGATCAATGATTATGTGTGCATCGGATATACAGGGACTTTTGAGGTCGCTTCGGCGGTTTTGTCGATGATAAAAACGCCAGAAAATGAAAACGGGCTAAAAGTCGTTCGAGCTGATGAACTCGCCCTACTCGTGCAGGCGGTAAACAAAAAAGTTGATCGTCCAGCAGACATGGAGACTCAATTTGTTGTAACTGGCATCAAGCGGGATAATGCTTTTGCGTCATACACAATAGATTCAGAGAACAATATGTCCTGCTTTATCCCAGACGAACAATACCCCTTCAAAACAATCGTCCTTTCAACCGGAGAACACGGGGTAGAATTTGAGCCGTATATAGTCTCTGAGCTTATAGCCAGAGGGCAAAAAACAAAATCAGTAAAGACCGCGATGAAAAAATTTATTTGCGATGTAGCTAAAAAAGACCCGAGTGTAAATAGCAACGTAAATTTTGTTACGATTCGGGCTTTTTGATCAGCATATCTTTTGAGATAGACACGGTTTCTATAACGCACTTTTCGCCCGGCTGTATCATCGGATGATCGTTGCGAATGAATACCTCGGCATCCGGGATATGTAGTTCGGCCTTGCCGCCGGAAGCGTTAAGTTCGGTCTTCATTTTATGCTCCTTCCAGATTCTAAGCAGCTCCAATTTTTCCGCTTTGGTCAAAGACAGGATTTCCATAAGGCCCGCTTCGGAATCAAACTCGGTATGTACCGGGATTTTTTCGCCCCCTATTATACCAGATATTTTCTCATTTGTCATTAACAGTTCCATCTTTACCCCTTCCCCGTTAGCCTATCCTTGAACGCATTGTAGCACATCTGTTCTACGGTGTAAATGCAACATCCAAATTTTTTGAAGGAAGTGATTGAATGGCTAAGAAAAAGTCAAAGGCCGTCCCGATTATTGCTGGTGTGCTTGCTCTCGGCGTTATAGGGATGGCGATGCCGGACAAAGATGATTCGCCGTCGCCATCTTCTCCGCCTGCGATAGAAGCATTGGCCGACGGCGAAGAAACTTCGACCGTTACGCCGGAGATCCTTCCGTCGGAATCTCCGTTACCCTCTCCTGACGTTACGGAAACGATTGAACCCACACCGACAACGGAGCCGCCAGCCCCCGGGGAAACATCGGCTCCGGAAAAAACCGCGGCTCCAACGCCATCACCCGCGCCGACACCAGAACCAACATCAGCTCCAACGCCGGAACCGTCTGAAAGTGAGCCACCAAAACAGACCGAAGCCACGGTTCCCTCTCAGGCCCCGGCGGAAAATCCGGAACAGGCGTTCCGCGATAGCTTACTGCAATATAACTATGTAGGCAGCAAGGAAAGTGACAAATACCATTATCCGAGGTGCCAATGGACAAGCAAAATCAACGACCAAAATCTTGTGCACTTTGAAACAGTAGAAGAAGCCGAGAACGCTGGATACAAGCCGTGCGGGACGTGCCATCCTAAATAAGTATTTGTGCGCCCCCGCCGCCTCTGCAACAACGGCGGGGGCTGGGCGATGACCGGGAGGGGGAACCCGGCCTGCCGTAACTTGAAAATAGCAAAAACTGGGTGGGCAATACAATCCCAAACGCTGGGCATTCTATAATTTCCGACAGAACCCAACAATACAAAAACGCATATTTTGCCTGCCCAGATCGAATGAACGACGAAGGGGAGGTATTTTTTTGACTATCCAAGATGTTTGCAGGGAGAAAAAAGCCGCGCTGAGAATGACCGCGCAAGACATTGCAGATGCTTCCGGGGTCCCGCTGTCCACCGTCAATAACTTCTTCGCTCATGCGTCAAAATCACCGGCGCTGTACACTACGGCCCCGATCTGCGCCGCCCTCGGTGTATCGCTGGATGAGTTTTTCGGCATCAGCGATAAGATGACCGCCAACGAAGAAACCTTACAGGCGGAGCGGGACGGTTTGGAACACCGGCTGGAAAACAAGCGGGAAGCAATCGCTATGCTCAAAAAGGGGCTTAAAATGCGTGACCGCATCATTTTGACGATGAGCGTTGTACTGATCGGCTTGCTGGTGTGGTGCGTATGGGTAAATATACATTGCGCAAATTACGGTTTTTGGAGGGGATAGCGTGAAAATACCAAAGGCAACAAAGCTGCCGTCCGGCAACTGGAACGTCAGCGTGATGGTGGATGGAAAGCGAGTGTCTATCACAGCGCCTACCAAAAAGGAAGCGGAGAAAGAAGCCGCTAAATTAAAGGTCGGCGGGAAGGTGCAAAAGAAACCGGAGAATGTTGCCTTGTACGATGCTATCGACGCTTACATAGAAAGTAGAGAAGTCCTTTCCCCAGCTACTCTGCGCGGATATAATACAATAAAGAAAAACCGGTTCAAGTGCCTGATGGGGCAGGACATATACACGATTACAAAAGTAGATCTGCAAAAAGCCGTCAATCAGGAAGCGTCCAAAGTGTCAGCAAAAACTGTCATAAACGCTTTTGGGCTGGTGCACAAGGTGCTTAAAGAATACGGGGTCGATGCATCCGGCGTACAATTGCCACAGATTGCAAAGCCAGTGAAGCAGTACTTGCAACCTGATGATATTGGGAAACTGGTCAAAGCCGTAGAAGGTGATTCTTGCGAAATCCCGATCCTGTTGGCCGTCTGGCTTGGTATGCGCCGGTCCGAAATTGCGGGATTGTGTTGGGACTGCGTGGATACCGAAAGCAACGTCATCCATGTACGACGGTCAGTCGTTCCAGATAAAGACCATAAGCTCATAATAAAAGACACTCCCAAAAACTCCTTCAGCCAAAGAACTGTTGATTGCCCCGGATACATCATGGAGAAAATAAAACAGCTCCCGAAACAGAAAAATGGGAGACTGTTTACGATGGACCCGAACACAATAACAACCCACGTCCACAAAGCCTGCAAGCGGGCTGGCATAACAGACACTACGACACACGGCCTGCGCCATACAAATGCGGCAGTTATGAAAACAATCGGAATTGATGACCGCCACGCGATGGAGCGCGGCGGTTGGTCATGCGAAAGCACTTACCGGAAAACATATTCTTACGTATTTGAAAGCAAAAAGGTCGAAGCTGATACTGCGATTAACAGTTATTTTGATGAGCAAGTTTTTGGCCCAAAAGGAAAAATTGCAGATGAAATTACAGATGAAGATTGAAATATTGTGTATTCATGGGCTGTATAGCGGTTTTATTGTAGGGTTCGAATCCCTCCCGCTGCGCCAAAGCAAGAAACCGGGGAGCCGCAATGGTTCCCCGGTTTTTCTTACGCCCCCAGGGGTTTGCGAGTTTGCAAAAAACGCAAGAGATTTGCAGCTTTTGCAAAAGAAAAGACGTTTCTGTAAATGCTTTTGCATATGAATTGCAGATGGAACCAGCCCTAAAGCTGGTTTATCTTCCGCATTACGCTGTTATAAACCCGCTCATTTACGATTTTCAAACTGTCCATCAGCTCGTCCATGACGGACCATGCCCGTTCCGGGTCACGGCCCACGATGGCCCGCAGGAAATCACTGTCGCCATAGTCGCCGACCGGGGCGGGGGTGGCGGCCTGCGCCGGGGCGGCTGAGTACATGACTGGCGCGGGGGTGATGGGCTGCGCCGGGGTCTCCTGCCTGTTCTGGATCGTATAGAGCACTGCCAGCTTTTCATAGTTTGTCCAACTGGATTCCTCCGTTTCCAGCCGGGCTATCCACCGTTTTATCTCGTTGTCATCGACCACGGGGATGCACCCCCTTAACGCTCCATAAGCTCCACGGCGCGGCGCAAAACGTCCTTCACGCGCTCATCATCGGTGTCGCGCATCATGTCATTGATCTGGTCACGCAGATGATCCATGCCGTCGGCGCGGCTATACCTACCACGGGAATCACGATGACGGCCACGGTAAGAGACACCCCGGCCATAAGTTCCGCGCACATCGGCTTCCCAATCACCCCGGGGATAATGGCCGGAATAATCCTCGTCCTCCATCATTTCGATCTTGTCGATATTCTTGATGGTGTCGGTCAGCTTGTGGGCGATTTCCAGATCACCGGCTCCGAGTTCTCCCTTCCGGGCCAGCTCGTCCAGCTCGTCACACAACATATTCCGCAGGTCATACATTGCTTTCTTGCTCATGTCCATTCTCCTTTCACGCGATTCTCTCAACCGTCAGGTTCGAGTTGGCGAAGTTGACGGCCTGAGTGCTGGTGTTTTCCATTGCAACCGTCAGGCAGCAGCCTTTCGGAACGCAGACCTGTGCGGAAACATAAATGTTAAAGTAGTTCTCTACCGCCGCAGGCGTGACAGTCGCCGTTGCACTGGTCAGCGGCTCTCCGTTGATGGCAAGCGCCGCCGTGATGGCCTCGACCGTGCCTCCGGTGGGAATAGCGATGTTGCCGCCATAGGAGACCCTAAACAGGGCGCGGTTTTGATTGGTGAGGCCGCGCAGCGTGACAATGCCTGCGCCCTGGCGATGCACGATACAGGGCTTGTTATTGACCGCAGTTTCTGTCAGTGGAACGTTCTGGCCTGCGGCTACGCTTACAATATTCGCGTTTGTGTACTCTGCCAAAATAATCAGTCCTTTCATATGCCTCGGAATCGAGGCAATTAAAATACAGCGGCGGGACTATTGCCCCGCCGCTTTGTTGTCAGAATCGGCACGGGGCCGAACAATCCGGAATTACCGGATAGCTGATGGTGTGTAGTTGTTAGCCGCAGCCGTTGCACGCATACTGGTTATTGCAACCCGCATACTGGTACGGCGCAGGGACCTCAAAAGAGGGAACGGGCCGAGGGTTGTAATACGCCAGCTGACCGCTCACGTAAGACTTGAGCGTATCATTCTGAGCCGCCTGACTGGCCGCCAGCTGTGCGGCAAAGAGCTGCTGGTTCTGCTCCGCGATCTTAGCGTCCTTTGCCGCAAGCTCCTGCGCGGTCAGACGCTGGTCGATGCTGCGGAATCCACAGTTCATTGCGTCGATGATGTCGCGGGTGTTGGTCTGGAGCTGGTTCCGGGTGTCGCACCCCTGCGAAGCAAGGTTATAATTGATGCCGCCGATGCCTTCTTTGAGGTCGCAGCAGCAGCTTGCCATCTGGGCGGAAAGGCCCTGCGTAGCAAGGCGGCTTTCGTAGCCCTGCGTGACCATGCCAGTGTTAACACCGGCAAAACCCTGCGTAAGTGTGTTCTGAACGCCAGCAAAACCAGTGTTGATGGTGTTGTTTAGGGCAAACGTGGAATCGCAGATCCCGTTTGCGATACTGTCGAGCTTACGCTCAACACTCGCGAAGTCAGAGGTCAGCACGTAACCGTCCATCACACCACCGCCGTTGTTTCCGTTGCCGCCCCAACCGTTGCGCCCCCAGCCAAAGATAAACAGAACGATGAGCCAAATCCAGCTATCGCCCCACATGCCACCATAGCCGCCATTACCTGCCATGCCAGCAGGTGCAACAGGCATTGTCATGGTAGCGCCGTCGGAAAGAGACATATTATTTCTCCTTTCAATTTTTATTTATCAAATCGTGGCCACGATATTGATTCAACGGATTTTCAAACAAACTAATTGATTTAGTTTATTTGTTAGACAAATAATTTAGCTGTTAGCGAAACAGATGCCCAAACTGCTTTGCCATTGTTTGAATTTGGTTTAATTCCTGCTGGCTCATAGCACCCGATTTAAGCAGTTTTTCAACCTCCGCTTTAGGGTCTCCTTGAAAGCTGTTTCGGAACTGCTGGAATTTCTGCTTGAGCTGCATCAGCTCACCCATCGGCCCCGGCATCTGGCCGCCGCCCAGCGCGCTGAAAAACGGATTATTCATCGTCGTCATCCTCCTCTGCCTTGCGCTTCTTTTTGCCCTTCATTTCGCCAACAAGCGCCGCCAGACGGTCAAACTCTTCGCGGGTGACAAACTCCACGGGCTTGCCCTGCGGAGCGGCCTGTGGGGCTTCTGTGCGCTCCACAAGGTCGTAAATCTTGAGCGTCGGTTTTCCGCTTGCATCCGCCTGTTTGAGGTACACGGTCGGGGCTGTGCTGTCCCACAGGGCCACCGCCGAGTTGGGCGCGATGAGATACCCCCGGGCCTCCTGCTCACCGCTGACCCACTGCACGCCGCCCTGAGCGACGGGATTCTGCTGCATCTGGGGCTGCTGTATGGGCTGCATCATCTGCTGCTGCCGCATCTGCATCAGGTTGTCCGGCATTGCCTGCGGGTAATAATTTGGCTGGTAATAAGGATTGAACGCCATTTTTATTCCTCCGTTTCTTTCTGCCAGTAATACAACACGATCTCATTTGAGCTATTCCAACTGTCCCAGATCGCGCCGTCCTGCACACAAACCACGTGCCCGGACAGAGCGAGGATGTATGTGCCCGCTGGATGCTCCGCTGCAAAATCGGCCACCGTGTAGCAAGCGGGGCAGGTGTCCGGGACAATATAACGCTGATAGCCGAGACTGCGCAGATACGCGCCCCAGCAGGCGTTGGCATTGGGAAGGTCTCCGTCTAAGTACCCTTGTATGCACAGTGCCAAATAAACCTCGCCCCAATCCTTCCCGGTGGCTTTGGATATGGCCCTGACGGTGCAATCACTGACATTGCGGCCATTGGGGTTTGGGTTGAAATAGCGAAACATGGGCACACCTTCTATCTGTCTTTATAGTAAAATAAAACCGCTTTCCAAAAGTGGCAGGAAAACGGCAGAAAAGTGTAAAAGGGACGCGCCATTACAGCGCGTCCCTTGTTCTCAATATATCATATGCAATTTTACGATAAGCCCGCTGCCGGTATCGTTTGACCGTATCCGGAGAGGTATGCAACATACCCGCGACCTGCACGCAGCTTTTGCGCTTTACGTCGCACTCGATGATGCAAGCCGCTTCGTCGTTCGGCAGCTCGAAGGAAAGGATATACGCCACGGCCCGCTTGGGGGCCATTGAGGTCAGCTGTGCTCGGATCGCCTTGTGTTGACTGTCCATGTCCCATGTGGGACTTGCAGAGCGCCTTTCGGCGTGGGCTTTCGCCGTCCGTTTCCTCCTTTTGTTACAGATTTTTCAGCCGCTGCATAAACACCACCAGCTGCTCCCTCGTGACAAATCCCTTGTACTGCTTATTGCCCTCGGCGTCACCTTTAATAAGGCCGCTGCTCTCCGCCCACTCCCGGGCGTCCTGAGACCAATCAGACGGCTCCTGCTTTGCCAGCTGGGCCAGCCAGGTGTCCATCATCTTGTTGAACTGCTCCTGCGTCATGTCATCGTCCTCCTCGTATCTGGGCCGCCACGCGCCCACCACCACGTCCAGACTGCGCTTCCGGCGCATGACCTCCCCGCCGTTGCTGTCGTTTCCCGTGCTGGTGTTGCCCTCGATGGCGGTCACGTATCTACCGTCAAAGCCCTCGATGATGCCGGTATGGTCGGTGGCCGCGCCGCCCGGGAAATCGTAGATCACCACGTCCCCGGGCTGATACCCGCCTGTCACCCATTCTCCGGCCCGGATGGCCGCCCGCATCAGAGCCCCGCAGGACGCCGTGCGGATGACCGGGGTGACACCGGCCTGATCAAGCCAATACTGCACCGCCATCATGCACCACGGCTGACCATCCATGCCGTACCATTTTCCGTACTTCGTGCGATTTGAACCGGGCGGGGATTCCTTGTATCCAATATCTCGCTTCGCGATAGAGAGGACATTGTTTGCTGTCGCCATCATGCAACCCTCCATGTATATCCTCTGTGTGTTTTTTGCCTTCCAGTAATGCAGTGAGAAATACCGGACTCCGTAAATCCGCATTCCGATGCCGCAACCATAGAACTAAAAGCTACGCTGTACCCGCTTTCTAAATTTGTACCTATCACGTGCTTCTCTTTGGCGGACACCATGCTTCTGTATCCTTCTTCGGAAAAATGCTTTTTCTTGCCTAAGTTCGATGCAGACACACGCTCGTTTCTCGTGCCGTAGTTTGCGTTGTATTTCGTAGTGCACCACTCTAAATTGCTTGCGCAATTATTTCCCGGATTTTCATCCTTGTGGTTCACCTCATCCCCTTTTTCCCGGCCCGATACAAAAGCTTCAGCGACAAGCCTGTGAATAAACTTAGCCTTTCTTCCTGCCTCACTGCACAAATTAACCCGTAAATATCCTGCTTTGTTTTTAATGGGGGCAAGTATCCTTCCGCAAACCACCGCATACTTTCCCGGCACTTTCCCGGGAACCAGCCTATCCAAGCTTCTTACCCGGCCAAAGGTGCTAACTTCATATTGTCCTTCGTATCCTTTGATTTCAGACCATTCTTCCTTCGTCCCCAGCTCCGCCCGGGCGATGTAAAGGACGCTCTCAGCCGTCGCCATCTTTACCACCGTCCACCGCGTCCTGCACCTTCTGGCTCTGGGTGCCGAAGTAGAACGCGATGATCACCGCGTAGATGGTCATGAAGTCCTGACTGATCTTCCCGGCCACCGCCATGTAGGCAAATACCACGGTGAGCACCAGCGTCACCAGAGACTTGACGCTGAGCAGATTGCCCAGCCGCTTAACGATTTTCTCCATGTTGGTCATCCTTTCAATGTTCATAATGTGCCGCTTTTTCTTCCTGTTCCAGATCGTCGATCCGGTGGTTTGCCACCTTGACCTTCTCCTCGATGATGTCCACCTGTTTTTCCAGCTCGTAGGTGCGTTCTACAACGCTGTTGTGCTTCGCCACCTTCTGCTCCAGCTGCTCCAGCCGGTAGGCCACAAGGGCCGCGCTGCGCCGGTTGCCCCAGTACGCCCCGGCCAGCGTCCCGGCCAGACTGAGCAGCGCCACAATGACCGTCTCTGTCATCGGTTCACCTCTCACGCATCCCTGTCCATGTTGACGGCGGACGCTTCGATTTTTTTCACGTTCTCTTTCCCGGACTTGTTCTGATAGAAGCTCACGCTGGCCCCATACGCCGCCCACACCGCGCTGATAAACGTGGTGAGGTATGGGAGACTGCCGTCAAACCCCGTGGCGATAGCGGTCTCCACAAAGCCCAGCACACGGTATGAAACGTAGCCCACCAGCACGGTCTCAAAAATGAGGATGAGCTTTGAGAACTCCAGCCTCCGCCGTCTCTTCCGTGTCACCATCTGTCCGTCTCCGCGCATCATCCGGCTTCCGTCCACTCTACCCACTTATCCATCCAGACGTATATCTTTCCGTCCTTCCGGTAAAAGGCATTGTTGATGAGCGGCGTACCCTCCGCATATTCGATGGGGTTGTCCGCGCTGGTGCCCACGGGGCTTTCCTGCTCGATGTAATCCTTCCGCACCACCACGTCGTTGACGGAGTAAACGCGCCAGTCAAAGCCCAGCTTGTCGCTCTGCCCCGTTGCGGCGGAGATACCGCCCGCGTTCTGCACCATCCGCCCGTCCCTGACCGCGCCCTTGATGGCGTTCAGCTTCTCAGCCTGCATTGTCATATACCTCCTCGATCTCGCTGAGCTGTGCCCTCAGCGTCTCTGCCTCCGTGGGCTTGCCCATCTTTACGCTCACCGTGCCGTCCCGGTTGTCCGTGATAGACCCGGCCACGCCGTACTCACTATTATCCCACTCCTGTACCTGTTCTTCCATCACGAGGTTGCCGGAGGAATCCACCACAGCAAGGCCGTCCTCGGTCATCTTGGCCACGGTATCCCGCTGGACGATAGACCACGCAGCGTTGTCCACGAACAGTTCAGCCGCCGTGGCATAGCTCATGGTCAGGGTGATGGTCTTGCTGTCCCGGTCATCCCACGACCGGTCCCGGAGCGTCCCCGTGATCTGCGCGGGATACTCCGTGCCGTTGATTTTCACATAGATCATGTTTTCTTCTCCCTTCGTATTCTAACTGAGGTAAAAATTCATCTTGACATTTATGCGCATAATGCGTATAATATCGTTGTGAGGGGGGAACAGTATGAACCACAGCTCGGCGGAAGCGGAACGGGTGATCCGCGCCGATGGATGGTACTATCACTCCACAAAAGGCGATCACATCCACTTTAAGCACCCCACGAAACCCGGGAAGGTAACGATACCCGCAAACAGAAAAGACCTGAACATCAAAACATGGAACAGCATCACGCGGCAGGCGGGGTTGAAATGACCCCGTTGCTGCCAGACCTAACAGGAGGAGATCATATGAAGCTCGTATATCCCGCTTTGTTCAGCCCTTGGGATACCGGAGACGGCTACACCGTCGAATTTCCAGACCTGCCCGGATGCGTGACTGAGGGCGCTACGCTGGCCGAAGCCGTGGAAATGGCGGAGGACGCCGCGTCCGGCTGGGTGCTTGGGGAACTTGAGGACGGAAACGCCATCCCGACCGCAAGCTCGCCCGCGTCCATCCACGCCGCCGACGGTGAATTCGTCAGCGCCATCGTATTGGACATGGACGCATACGCCGAAAAGTACGGGGACAAGGCCGTGCGGAAAAATCTCACGATCCCCGCGTGGCTGAATACCTTTGCCGAGAAACAGCACGTCAACTTCTCTCAGGTGCTCTCCGACGCGCTCGTCAAAATCTATCAGGCTCAGTGTTCCTGACCCCAAGCCGCCCCCTCCGGGGCGGCTTTTTTCATACAATCACATTTCCGTCCTCATCCACCAGTATTGTCCCCGGAAGGGTGAAGCAGGGCCGGATGTAGCCTGAATTGTTTACGGGTCTGGCGTCCCAAGAATGCTGAACCGCATATATAGCCAGCGATGCGTTGTTTGAAAACGGAGAGCGTGTCCAGTAGTACTCAGTATCAAGAGTGCTTGCAATCGGCAACAGACTTCCTTCAGTGTCCACACTGTTTGGCTGTTTGCCAAGCTCCGTAGCAGACGGTATAAACACGTCCGCGTAAAGATTGATGCCCGCAGTGCTGCCGCCGCCTTGAACACACGGGATTGCCATACGCCCCGACGACAACGCGATCGCGGCTTGAATGCCCGCGTCCAGAACCCCTTTATAGTCGACGGTGAGCCATGTGTGGATGCCGCTTTCGGAATACTGGCTCGAACCTCCAAATATGGACATCACTCTGGTGTAGCACTCCTTCCGCACCAGCAGCGTCCGCCCCGTGCCATTCAGCCCGGATTCATAATCGTGCTTCGCCACGTAAAACTCCACCGGACTTCCGAACTCATTCAATTTTACAATGCTGCCGGGAGTAAAACTGCTCAACGGTGTGCCCGCCGCCCCGAACGCAATGTCATACCCCGTCCCGCCGACCAGCGTCCTGCCCTTGTTGATGACGTACCCCGTTCCGCCGATGAGCGTCCGACCACCTGCGATACTATATCCCGTGCCGCCTATCAGTGCCTTGTGCGCCATACCGTCACCTCATCCATACTGCCACGCGATGCAGCCGTTCACCGTCGGCGTGGTTTCCGCCGAAAACAGCGCTTCACCCCGGGCCATATATGTGGTGTAGCTGGTGTTTGCCACATTCACGTTATTGGTGCGGTTCAGAATCGTCCGCACGTTGGCGGGGGTGGTATAGTCCGTCCCCGCCGTTGCCGCTTTAACACCGGAGACAGTGCCTTTCAGCAGGCCGCTTGCCGTGATTTTTTCCTGATACGTCCCACTAAGCGTTACTACCCCGGTCTTGCCGTCCACGCTGGTAACAGGTGCGCTCTGCAACGCCGTGTCCGCTTTACCGAGAGAAGTTTGCACATCACTGGCAAGGTCGGTTTTGCTGACCGTGGACTTGAACGCCAAAGAACCGAGGTCGGCAAACCACTTTTTGACTTTTCCGAACAGCACGGACAGTTTTTCGCCCGTGGCAATGTTGCTCCGGCTGGACGCTTGAGTAAACGCCGCCGTGACGTTGGAGCCGTCGCCGGTCTTGTCCAGTTTTCCGGAAATATCCTGATGCTGGGTGAGATAGCCGCTGTCATTGGTGATCTGAGATGTCTTTGTTGGGATAGCGTCGCGGATGTCCTGATGTGCCGTCGCGCTCTCGTTGTGCGCTTTGATTTGCGCGGACACGTCAGGGGTGGGGATTTTTGCAATCTCATCCGCGATGTACTTAAAGATGTCCGTGTTCTTTCCTTGCGGGTCGTACACGGAAGCCAGCATATCGCCCGTACCAGCGCCCGCCTGACCACGGCAGTAGCCCGCGTCGTAGCTCGTGCCGTCGGAAAGCGTCACAATCATGTGGTAGTCGCTCTGCCGGATGGTGATGTCGGAGATGGTAGGCGCGTCCGCGCCGGGATTGCCCTTGTCTCCTTTTTCCAGCACAAGGTTCAGTGTCTGGTTGGGCGCTGTTCCCGTGATGGTAGCGCTTGCTTTCGTACCAGATGTCACAGTTCCAATGCCGAGAGTGTTGGCCGGGCCAGTAGGGCCGGTAGCGCCTGTCGCGCCAGTCTCACCCTTCGGCCCCGGGTCACCTGTCGCGCCAGTCTCACCCTTCGGCCCCGGGTCGCCTGTCGCGCCTTTATCGCCCTGCGGAATGCCAAGCGAGAGAACGCCGGTGGATTTGCTGTAACTGGCCGTTGCCTGACTGCCAGCGGGAAGGGTCGTGACCGACACGGAAATGACACTCAGGGTAACAAAGTCCAACAGGGTTTCACCCTTGAGCTTCTTGGCTTCGCTGCCCTGCTGGAGGACAAACAGGTCGTCGTTGGTGATTTGTGTCGCTTGAGTCAGGTCAACAATGCTTTTATCCGCCATTGGTATCATCTCCTTCGGTCGGCTTGTCGGTATTATCTTTTTCCGCCAGTTTATACGCCCGGCGCAGACCGCCCCGAACCGCCGCCATGATGTCCACCGCGTCGCCCCTCACGGGGATGCCCGCCAGCAGATTCCATACCGAATCAAGCTCCTTCTGTAATTCGTTCATGTCGCTTTCCTCCATGTTCCATTCACACAGATGTATGGCGTGGATTTCCTCCATGTGCCATTCACACAGATATACGGCGTGGCCGTCCTCCATCCGCCGGAGTAGATATGCACCCCGCCGCCGGTCTCCTGCCACACGGCGTACAGCGTGTACGTCACGCCTGATGCAGACCCCTGCACGTTGGCTGTCCCGCCAGGGGAGTAGTACACCACCGTGCCGTTTGCAAGGGTCAGCTGCCAGTACAGAAACGTGTAGCCGGACCGTGTGGGGATGGTGTACGGGATGGTCAGGGCTATTGCCGTGTCCCCCGTGGTGTTGGTGACGGAGCCGGACACGCTGCTTGGCGCTCCGCTGCCGCCGTTGGCATTAAAGGCCAGTGTGGCATAATACGTGGCAGAGACGGCAATGGAGACTTCCGCCCGGATGTATACCTTGGCCGCCCCCGCCGTGTTGGTGTAGCTCAGTGCCTGCGTGTACGCATACCTGACAGTTCCGCCCTCGTTGATGACCCACCGTGAAAACGCGTACCCGCTGGCAAGGCCGAAGCTGATACTCAGCGTGGTGCTCTCCGATACGTTGGTCAGCGTGGCGCACGGTGTGCTGTCGCCCTGACCGTAGCCGGAGCTGTACCCGGATATGGTGTAATACAGGCCATCCGGAATGTATAAGTACAGTGTATAGGCCATGCGCTCACCCCAGCAGGAAGAACACCTGCCCGGACACGCCGCTGCCGGGCAGTGTCGAGCCAAAGTTCGCGCCGCTCACCGCAATGGCCGCGCCGTACAGGTTCAGCACCCCGGACGCATTGCACAGCACCGCTGCCACGCTGCCGCTGCCCTCGGCGTAGCCATTGCCCAGATAGGCGTTCCACCCGGCGGCGGACTGCAGGCGCAGGGACAGATTGGACGTGATGTCAAAGGCGGGGGTGTTGCTCACCTGCATGGAGATCTTGCCCACCTCATAGCTGCTGCCGTTTGCAAGCTTGATCTCGTCGCCCACCAGCTCCGGGGAGTAGATGGACGTGCCGCTGATGAACGTGCCGCCCTGATACTGTCCGTTGGCAAGCAGCGCAAGGTTTGTCTGCGCCCCATTGGCGGCGGTATATGCCCCGTTTGCCGTAGACAAGGCGCTGCTTGCGTTACTGTTCGCGTCGCTGATGGTGGTCGAAAGGTCAGTTGTCAGGTCTGCCCATGTAATGGAGCCGGTCAGGACGAGCTTATCCGCGCTGATGGAACCCGCCGCGATGCTCTCCGTCTCAATGCTGCTGCCCTTGATTTTGGTCGTGCCGGTTTCGTCGGTGACGGTCACACCGTCTACCGTGGTTTTCAGCTCGGTGTACTTCCCGTCAATACCTTCGACCTTCAAAAGGATCTCTTCCGAGGTTTTAGAAATCAGTGAGCGTGTCCCGGCCAGCTGGCGGTTAAACTCCTGCGTCATCGGGCCAGCCGCCGGATACTCATCTTCCAACTCTTCCTCGCCGGGGGAATTGATGCCGGGGTATCCGCTGCCATCATCGCTGATGCGGGACAGCGGCGAGTACACGCCCGCAACCGTCACACCGTCGCCCAGCTCCGCCGCCGGGTCAAGGTTCGCGTCATCGGCGGAATACATTTGGTAGGTTTTTCCCTTGAATCTGGCAAGCAGAGCATCCACCATCGCCTGTGTGGCGTGAATACAGGTCGCAGTCAGTTCCATGCCAGTATCATCACCGGCAGTATAAGAGTTTTCACTATCGACCATCAGGGTGACGCGGGAAATCGGTTTGGTGATTCCGTTGTCCTCAAATCCGGTGATGTCGTTGCCAATGTAAAACTTGTCAGACAAGGATGCTCACCCCTCCGAATGTGATGGCGTCGCCGCTCTCCGTAACAAGGTTGTTGGTTTCTGCCGGAGCCGAAAACAGCGGCACCAAAAGCAGCTCGTCCGCGTCGGTCATAATGAAGTTTCCGCCGTGGGCCGCAGCGATGTAACAAAGCTCATTTCGGATGGTCGCGTCATCGGTCGGATAGTCGATTGTATATGCGCTGTTCAGCACCGTGCGAGAATCAATCGTCACGCCCATGATTCGGGCAAACTCTGCCACGGCGTCCGGCATAGTCATGGGGAACGTCAGGGACTGGTCAGGCTCCCACACATTTTCCGCTTTGCGCATGGAATCATAAGCTTCGATGGTCCAATACCCATCATCTTCGGCGCGGCGGTTCGCATAGAATGTGCCTTTGGAGAGCCAGTCCGTGGCGTCGCTGCCATTCACCAGCCGGATGTATCGTTTGATTTTTGCCGCCTTTGGAATGTTCTCGGCGTACAGCGAAAGCGACAGCTGCGCAATACAGGCGTTTCCAATGCCAAACTGTTCGAACAGCCCGGAATCAACGGAGTGCTCAACCTCGTTCTCAGGCCCGTACCACGTCCCGGCGATGTCAAACCCGTATTGCCGCTCCGTCCCGCTCTTTTTCAGCAGAGATTTCCAAACCGCCGTCGTTGTCTGTGCCATGCGCTACACCTCGATCAGCGTAAATTCCGCACCTTCCCACGCTTCATCGTCGTCGTAGGCTTCCGCCAGCGTGGCGGTGAAGGACGAGCAGTAAAACGTGCGGGTGGCCACTCCATGCAGGTCAAGGTATGTAGCTTGGAAGGTGGACGCGCTCAGAGCATCGTCCAGCGCGGCCAGTTCTGCGCGGGTCATGTCGATCAACGAATAAGTCAGCGTCCGCTTTTCAGTGATTTTGTACCGACGCAGTTTACCGTCTTTCGTGCGCTTGGTCTTTTCACTGTCAAGGTCATTGCGCGTCCACCCGTACCCTTTGCGCTGGATGTGGGCGGACACGTCGATATTTCCGATTTTCAGGATCTCTTTCATGTCTCACCTCATACCAGCAGCACCGGCTTACCGGAGGACTGCGTGACCTTGTTGATGGCTTTGGCAGTCGTGCGGCCAAGAACTGTTTCGTTGACTTTGATGACTTGACCGGCCTTGATGGCTTCAAGGATAGCTTGCAGCAATTCAGTGTTTGCGCCGCCGCTTTCCTCTCTGACAATCTTTCGGATCAGACTTTCCGGCGCTTCGAGGTTGTTCCCGCTCGACTGGTCGCCCAGAACGGCCATAAACTCACGATTCGGCGGGATGACTGCGCCCTGTGCCAGCCGAGGGATTGAAATCGGGCTTATCTGCTGGATATTGAATCCAAACCGTTTTCCGCCGACAGCGGGCACCCAGTCCGGAATGGAAAAGCTGACTTTGTTCAGCTGACGGATGAGAAAGTTCACGCCGGTGATAATCAGGTTCACAGCACCTTCAAGCGCAGAAACAATTCCATTCCACAGGCCGGTAAATATGCTTTTTACGCCTTGCCATGCTCTATCCCAATCAGCCGTAAACACGCCCGCAATAAAATCCACCACGCCGCCGAAAACTGTCTTTACTGCGTCCATGATGTTTCCCAGCGTGTTGGAAATGCTGTCATACATGTCGGACCAAAGTCCAGCCACAAAGTCGATGATCCCCTTAAACTTCCCGTTGGTCTTTTGGTCAAGCCAATTCAAGAAGGAAAGAAATCCGTCTTTGATTCCCGCAACTACGGAAAGAACAATTTCTTTTAGCCCTTCGACAATCTTTCTGATTCCGTCTGCCGCTTTGTCGATGTCGCCGGTGAAAATCCCAGTGAAGAAATCCAAAAAACCCTGCATGACATCGCGGACACCCTGCAAAAGCTCTTCACCGTGTCCGGTCGCTACCGTGAGCGCCAGCAAAAGGCCAGCGATTCCGGCTATAAGCGCCGGGATAAAGGATCCGGTGATAAGTCCGATGCCAATTCCAGTTGCCAGAATGCCCGCAATGGACAGCAGCGTGTTTTGCAAATTCCAGCCATTTTTCATTGCGTCATGGAACCCGGTGATGAGCATCCCGATTCCCGTTACAACAAGGCTGATTCCTGCGGCCACAGGGCCAAACGCAAGCGCAAGGCCAGCGGCTACGCCAACAGCGCCCGCCACCATCTGCATGAAATTGCCCCACGATACGCCATTTACCCACGCATCAAACAGGCCCTTCGCATACTGGATAGCAGAGTAAACGGCAACTAAAATACCAAGGAATCCTTTCATTCCCAGCCCAAGCGCGGAGCTGATTTTCCACGCCGCCAGCGCCGCGCCAATCAGCTCAATGAGGTTAAGCAGATTTTCCAGCTGCTTTTCCGACATGGACGTGTCAAAATCAAAGTCTGGGGCAATGTCAGTCGATGCGCCGCCACCACCGCCGCTGTTTTCTGTCTGAATGGTGTTGATTTCATCAAACCCGGCCAGCGAGCCTGCCGCATCATCAGCAGCAGAACCTACCCCTTCAAGAGCCTTTGTTTCCTTGTCAAGGTTTTTGGCGGCCTGCTTTGAGCCGATGGCAGTTTTGCCAAACAGAAGAGATACGATTTGCGCAACCACGGATATGATTCTGGTCAGCACGTTTACAAGCGCGATAAACGCGGGTATAATGACCTCAACAATAGGCTGTGCCAGCGTAAGCAATGCGCCTTTCAGCTTCGCAATGGATGCTCTGGCTTCGTCGTTAGACAAAATCACCTTGCTCATCCAGTTTTTCATGGCCGAAAGCGCCTTGTTTACAACATTGAAAACGAGAGCCGACGCAACGATGCGCTTAAACCTCCGGCCAAACTCATCCACGTTTTTTTGTGCACTTTCAAGCGCAGAGTTCATCGCTTTGGACGCCGGAGTAATTTGGCGGATTTGTCCTTTGACATCTGCGGCACGGTTCGCCATTTTTTCGAGTTCTTGATTACCGTCATAGATTTCAGTGTTCAGTTTGTCGGCGTTCTGGCGGGCCTTATCCCATTGCGTTTCGAGGTCTTTCACAAGCTGGGCCTGCTCTTGGATGTGGTCTTTTGTAAAAAAACTGTCTCCGCTCTGCATGTATTCCAGCTTTTTCCGGGCTTCATCGTATTCGACACCGATCTGCCGGGCTTCCTCTGCAAGTGCGCTGTGCTTCGTTTTCTTCTGGTTTAACGTATCTTGGAGCTTTTCAATTTTATTTTCGAGCTTGGAAAGTTCTTTTTCTGCCTCGTCTGGGTCGAGCTTCGCTTCGATGACTACGCTTCCATCTGCCGCCATTTCTTCACCCCATTTCTATAGTGACAAGCGAAATCAAATATGGTATAGTTTGTATTATTAAGGAGGTTAGTGTGATGGAGCACAAAAAACAGCAAAACTTAGTACCGTGCAAGCATTGCGGGGAAATGATTTCCAAAAGTGCAAAAACGTGTCCGCATTGCGGGGCCAAAAACAGAAGAGCAACAGTTGGCATAGTGGTTCTAATTATTCTTGCCTTTATAATTGTCGTTGCTGTCTTTGGCTCGGAGGACAATGGCCCTAAAAAGGTTGGAGACGTTTCTCCTGCTTCCGGAACTGAGCAGGTTTCCGAAACTCCGGAGCAGACCACTTTCGGAGTGGGAGAACAAGTGTCATTAAATGATGTCGTTGTCACCCTCGTTAATGTTTCGGAGAACAACGGAAATGGAATCATGAAACCGTCGGACGGAAAAGTTTTTATTGTCTGTGAATTTGAAATTGAAAACAATTCCGAAAAGGATATTTCCGTTAGCTCCATTTTGTCGTTTAGTGCATACATAGATGACTATTCGACTTCCATGAATTTATCAGCCATGTTAAGTACGGATAAATCGCAACTGGATGGGAGTGTTGCGGCTGGCAAAAAAATGAATGGCGTGATCGGATACGAAGCTGATCCAGGCTGGAAAACAATCGAAGTTCGATTTACCCCCGATTTTTGGAGCGGAAAAGAAATAATATTTACAGCATCAAAATAACTTATCCACCCGCTGCCGCCCCGAATGGGGCGGCTTTTTATTTCCCTGTCCACTGTTTGATCAGTTCATTTTCTGCATCGGACACTTTGACCTTCAAATCAATGATGTTGCGGTTATTCCTATAAAACTCCCGGTCTTGCTTGTCCAGCGGCTTTCCTTTGGATTTCAATTCCCGGATTCTCACGATCTGAGCAAACAGGCAATCCCCGATTTCGAGATACGCAGAAAGAAACGTCCACCAATGGATTCCGCCGGTATTTTCTACAAAATCATAGTCAACGGCCCGCATTTCATATCCAAGAACACGGTTTACGGGAGCGACAATATATTGGAAATCCTGCGCCCAACTCATCAGCTGAACACGTCTCTTTTGTTTCTCTTCGATGTTCCCGCCGTTGATAAACTGGAAGCATTCTTTCACCGCCGCTTCATAATCCGTCAGGCTGTCAAAATCCATATAGAACATATTGAGGACGGTATAGGCCCGGGCATTGTCATTTAGATCCGCGTCGTTCAGCACCTCGAAAATATCGAGGATGACGCGGTAATCATAGCGGATTTCAAAATTTTCCCCGCCAATGCAAACGCTTTTCGGCAACCCGTATTCCATACCGTCCTCCTGAAATCACTTCTGGTATTTCTTGTACTTTGTGAGGTACTTGTTCACCCGCGCGTCGGTTTTCTTTACCTGCGCGCTCACCTCATCGGGAATCACATCGATGACGGCAAGAATAAAGTTTGTCCACAGGGGCAAGCCACCGCTCAGTGCAGCGGGGGAAATCTGGTGGTCATCCCCGTTTTCATCAACCCAGCGGAACAGTTTTCCAGAGGTTCCGGCGCCAAACAAAGCATCAATGTCTGCTTTCATCCCTTCGTCCCGTTCACGCTGATGCCGGAACATATCCAGCGCGCCATCGAACTTCTGAGCCTTGTCCTGTTCCATCTGGTCGGCGAACCGAACCAACATAGAGTAAACAGCTTCGACAAACATCGTGTCGGTAGGGTTGAAGCAAATGCTGCCGCGCCCACCACTGATGGGGTACGACTTTACGCCGGGTTCAAGGTCCAGCTCCGCGCCGGATGTGAAATTAAGTTCCGCCATGTTGTCCCTCCTTACTCGTCAGCCGTAAAGGTCACCACGCCGCCAGCGCCAACAGCAGCAGTGCCGGTGGTGCGGTTGCCGCCCAGCGTCACGTCAATAGGCATACCCACAAAGCCGCCGCCCTCGCCGCCGAGACTGGAGGGCTTGACCATCGAAGCATTGTAGCGCTCCGCAAAAACAGCGGTCTTAGCGGTGCCAGCATAGTGATGCACGATAAGTACGTCCTGATTCGCCAGAGCGGCGGCGTCCTGATCCTTGACGGCGAGATTCCAGATCTTCGTCAGGGCCTTGTCACCGGCGTCAAGGTCACAGGGGTCAAAGGACTGGGTAACAATGGGCTTCTTCATGGTAGTGCGAGTGGTGCCGAGGATGTCCTTGTTGGATTCCTCCTGCCAGTCGTATTCCATGCTGGAATCCGTGACACGGGTGCCGAAGGGGGACCACGTGGGGGATTCGTAAGAGGTTCCGGTATTCAGATACGCAATCAGCAGTTCGCGGTCTACGGTCTGGCCGGAAGTAGTGTTAAAGGTCATATCAGCCATATTTAATCACCTCATAAGTCAGTTTCATAAGGATTTGATGGTCCTCATCGCCGTTTTCATACGGAGCAAACATAGAAGAACGCGTAGTCGGTTCCACGCGGATAACCTTGCGTCCCTCGCCAATGTCAGGGTGGGGCGCAGACGCGGCCCAATCACCAAGCTCGTTCAGCAGCTCGTCAGCTTTGAGCCGCTTGTCATTGCTGTTGCCGGGTTTTACACGGTAGATGAGTTTGAATTGATACTCGGCCTGATAGCCGCCGAGAATGTACTTTTTTGTGATGTACGCCGCCTGAATGGTGGACAGCGCCATTGCTTCGGTGTCGGCGGGCAAAAACTCAAACCGGATCAGGTCCACCGGCTTTCCGGGGAAGGTGTTGAGCCATGCCAGCAGTTTCCGCGATACCTGATCCTCTTCCGCCGCAGACACCGTCTTTTTAGTCTGTTCCAAAGTGTTTCACCGCCTTTTCGGCTACGCGCATCCATTTATCGAGGTTCTGGGCTTTGGACGCTTCAAACCAATGGGACTGCGCCTGCGGGTGTACCGTCTGGTTAAACACCAGATTCCGGTCTGTGACGACCTTCGTTCCGCCTTTGGGGGCGTAAGTGCTTCCGGTGCTGGGATCAACCATGACTTTGCCGTAGTAGAGGAATCTGGCATAAGGGCCGGGATAGACGATCTGGTTCCCATCAACCCTTGTGCGCTGCGTGAGGGAGCCTGTGAGCATCGGGACAAACGGAGCCGTATCTTTTTCTACCTGCACCGCAACGGCGTGTTCTGCGCGGCTACAGGCGCTTGCAAGCGCTTCCATGACCGTGTCCATGCCGTCCGTGTGCACCGTGAATTTCAGCCCCATGTCATACCCCTCCGCACTCCCAGTGCTGCATATCAGCGCTGCCGAAGTCTTTCATGTCAACCTTCGTGAGGTTGTAGCAGTCATCGTGGGCCAGCGCCACAGCTTCGTTATCGGTGACATACTCGCCTTTGATAAAAAAAGTGGTGCCGCCGTTGCCTTTGACCGAAAGCGTCCACAGCCCGGTTTTATCCTCGGCGTTATAAAACTCCTGCGGCCCAACGTACTTTTTGACATCGCCGGTCGTGCCGTCCACCGCTTCTACCGCGAACGGGATGTAGAGGGTAACTGCGTCAGCACCTTCAAGGCCGCTCTCCCGCACGTTGACGCCCTTAGATGCGTCGAGAAACACACCGCGCAGGATGGTGGTATACAGTGTCTCAGTTTCCTTGAGGGTGGTCTTGTCGGTTTCTGTAACGCTGTTGTAGACGGTCACAGTGTGGGGAGCGTACAATGGCCGCACCCCCTTCCGCGATAAAGCAGGCCGGTGTGGGAAAGATACTCAGCGCAGGTAGCGGCAAGCAGCTTTTTGGCCCCGTCCGTCGCGTTCAGGGCAGACAGCGCTGATTCTCCGCCCGTCGCAAGCGTTCTGGAATAACCGCCTACCGTTTCGCTTTTGACTTCCGCATCTCCTGCGGCGGCTTTGGCAAGGTTCTTTGCCGCAAGCGCCTGTGCGGATTCGACCACAGCGTATTTGTCAACCAGCGCACAACAGCACATCTTTACCGCGTCAAGGTCGGCGTTGTCTTTTGCCCGGTTCTGTGTGTAGTAATCGAGGAAGGAGCTGGCCCGAACGGCCAGACGCGGAAAATCTTCCTCGCTCACGGCTCCCATATAGGTTCCGGAGTAGTATGTATAATCAGCGTAGACCATGCGGGTCAGCTCCTTTCAAATCAGCCTGAGACGGTGACGGTAGCGGTGCCGGTCTTGGTGCTGTCCTGCTTAGACTTAGCCGTCACGGTGATGCTGGTGGAAGTCTCGTTGGTAGCCACGTTCAGAACGCCATCCTCGGTAATGGAGGACTTCGCGCCGTTCTGGCTCCACTCCACGTTCTCACTCACGATGCCATCACCGGCCACGGTGGCGGTAAACACTTTCTTGTCACCCTTCGCCATAGTGGCGGTAGCGGGAGACACAGTCACGGTGGACACGGTGCCAGCCTTGCCATACACGGAGAAGGGGAACGGGTTGGTGATGTCGGCATTGTAGGCGTTGACGGGGTTGGCAATCTCCCAGCCCAGACGCATGACCGCGCGAAGAGCGACCATATCATTCTGCATCAGGTTGTAGGTAATGGCCTTGGTGCTGGGATCCTGGATAACGCCCTCAGTGAAGATCTTGAAGGTCATATCCTGGCGGATTGCATACACCAGCTGGCTCCAGTCGCCAACAATCATCTGTGCCTGCGCGGGGTCAAACGCGCCGTTCATGGGGAAGTACATGTCCATGCCGTCAAGGCCGTAGCGGGTGGAACCCTGCATGTCGGACTTGAAAATAGGCTGTCCGGTGGTGTCTTTTAGGCCGCGCAGCTTGCCGCGCATCTGAATGGCAGCCATAACGCCGTTGGGGTTGAAGCCGTCCAGCTCAACCTTTGCAATCAGACCGCCCTCGCCCATGATGTCATCAAACACGCTGGTGCCGATGGGAACGCCGTTACCGGCAGCGATGGCAGAGGGAACCACGCCATCACGCCAAGTGGTGGGCTTGTTGGTGCCGAAAAGAATGGCGGCATCAATGACCTTGCCAAAGGCTTCGGTCAGGCGGGGCCGAACTTCACCCCAGATGTCATAGTCGGAATCGTCGAGAACGGCCTCGGGAATGGGGACGATGACGGCGATTTCCTCGGCGTAGATCTTTTTCTTGTCCCACGCCATCTTGGTGGTCTGCTTGAAAGCGTCACCAGCGCCAGCGTCGGTGGCTTCGCCGTTCACGAAATACGCGGAGGGCAGCGCGTCCAGCACGTTAATGGTCTGGGTCTTGCTGGACATGTTTGCCAGACGGCGGCCCATGCGCAGGACGGCGGATCCCGCGATAGCGCCCTGCATGATCTCGCGAGTTACAGGCTCCGGGATAAGGCCGGAAAGTGCGTTTCTGTCAATGATGTTTGCCATGTTTTGTATCTTCCTTTCTTTACTTGAGTGCGCCGCGAATCAGATTGTTCATCGCGGCATTGGTTGCATTGGGTTTCTCACCGTTGCCCACAGGAGCCGTCCAGTCAAACTTGACCTTCTGGCGATTTTCTGTGAGCTTGTCTACCGCCTGCTCAAAGGTGGTCTTGTCATCCACCATCTTGAGGGCCTTAAACGCGATAAATTCAGCGTCATCGTCGGTCAGCCCCTTAGACAGCACATACTTGTCGCGCTTCATCTGTTCGATTTCCGCCTGTGCAGCAGTCAGGGCCGACTTGCTGTCCGCAAGCTCCTTGTCGCGCTTTGCCTGCCGTTCCTGCTCGGTCTGCTGGCCGTCTTTCCATGTGCGGTATGCGGTGATTTCTTCCTCGCTTGGAATACCCTTCATCGCCTTTGCAAGGCGTTTGCCAATCATGGCGTCCACTTCCTCCTGCGTGAAGGTTTTCGCAGGGGACGGCTCCGGCGGGGTGGCCGGGTTCGGGTTCTGATTAGTGTTAGGTTCGCTCATGGTTTTTACCTCCGTTTATTTTCTGGGCCGTCGCCCAGCGGTTTAACGCCTCTCGGCATAGGTCAACATAAAAAATTTGCTTGCATTTTTTAGAAAAGTATGGTATATAATAATCAATAGGAGTACATCGTTGTCGACTGGTATCCTCTTAAGTGGGGTGTGACGGCGGTAGACTCCTTTTTTATGTGCGTTTTACTATTTGTTCTATCACGCCGTTTTTGACAATAACCAATTTGTCGACAAACGCAGTCTGGTCCTGCCAAAAGATTTTGTTGATCTGTTGATTGACAGTTTCTTTATCCAGTTCGGTATCTGAAATGTCGATAATAAAATTGTGAGATTGCCGTTTCGCTTTTTTCACTCGCTGGAATATTGTATCTGTTCCGGCTTTTCCCCCAAGTGTCTTTAGGTCGTATCTTTGCCCACGGAACAAATAATCCGGTGTAGATACGCCCTGCGGACTATTCACACGAGGAACCATATACATCTCTCCGCCGAACTCCTTTTCAATGAGTTCGGCAATTTCTTTTTCATGCGGGCTGTAATCGAGCACAACGTTATGGCCGTCTACTTTGTATGTAACGCCATTTGCGGTGTACTCCTGCAAATCTTGCACCACGTGGCTGTTCGGAGTAGCCGTTTCGCGCCATTTTTCCGTTACATCGGTGTAAAACTCCCGATTCTTGGGAATCGGCGTTTCCGCGCTGGCCGCAGTCTTGGGCGCCGCATCATCTTGATACAGAACCTTCAATCTTTCCTTCTGCTCCGGCAGTCCCGCCGCCTTGCTGAACTCCCGGTATTTTCCGTTCAGGCGGCGCAGTTTGATGTTGGCAGCCGTGGCATCATCGGCCAAGCCAGCGGCCTTGTAGCCGTTCACAAGGCGTTTCTGCGCCCGTATCTGGCGTTCTACACGGCGTTGCATCTGGGTGGCTTCGTAAGCGGTGTATTTCTTTCCGTCGAAGGTGCAGCCAAGACCATCATCAATGTGGGCCAGCTGTTCATCAGTATAGGTGCGCTCTGATACGCCCTCAACCCAGCTGAATCGTCTGTGCCGACAGTTAGCACCTTCAAGACCATCGACATATCCCAGCCCGCAAACCTCGTAAATATTCGGGTAAATGTCGTTGCTGCGGGTGGAATAAACTTTTCCTTGCCAGTCCTTGTGCGATGACCACGGAGACGGCCCCGGCTTGTCTCGCGCTCCGGCGTGGGCGGAAACTTCAAAATACGGCGTGTTTAGATACTCCGCCGATTGCTCCGTGTACTTTGCGCAAATCTGATTCACGCCGGTCATCACCGCGCGGCGGGCGGCTACGTCGATCTGATCTCGGTAGCCGCTCTCATAGTCAACGACTTTTAACCCGCTTTGGGCCAACTGTTGCACGGCTGTCTTGATTGCCTGATTATAGGAGATAGCGCCGCTCTGCACCTGCATTGCAGCATTGTCCAGTGCCCACTGGTACGCCTTCGCCGGGGGGAGCATTGTCCTCCCACTGTCCACCAGAAAACCCATGGACCGGGTGATATTGCGCATTTCCTGTCGGGTTTGCTCATAGATTGCCCAGGTGTCCTCAATGCTCAAAAGGGTTTCGGGCTGGGTGATATGCGCCAGATCAATAACCTCAGTGTAATACTTCTGGTTGCGTTCTACAACGTCATTCAGCAGTTTGTTTAGCTTCTGTTCGCTTATGCCTGTGGTCTTGCGGATGGCTTTCTTGATCTCTTTCAGATCAACACCGTGGGAGCGGAGCGCCCGAATGTCCTGCACTGTGACTTCGTTAAGCTGGTCCGCAGCTTTAAGCCGGGAGCAGATTTCTTCCAGCAATGTTATTTCAAGCGCACGGAACAGTTCTGCCAGTTCTTCCGGCAGCGCATTAAGCAGGTCTGGGCTAAAAGGGTAAGGACGCATACGCCGTCACCTCACTCAATCTCTTCTGCCGCATTCCGCTTTTGCCATATCTCGCCACCCTATGCGCCATTGATAAATCCGCAACGCAAGCCATCATACAAGTGCTTATATAGTGTTTTTTCAATCTCGTCCTTGTAAACCTTCACAACCTGCCCATCAACAATCGTATCGACCGTTTCGCGGAGAACGGGGGCTGTCATATCTGTTTTTGATGGCATCGCTACTGATTCGGCCATATTCCTATGCTCGTAATAGGCACATGCCTCCATTCGCTTGTGAGAGCATTTATCAACGTTGGGGCACGCCATGCACTTTTCAGCAATCTTAGATATTGCTCCCATCATTCTACCTCTGTTTCTTCCTCGGTTGTCATGTCCTGCATCTTCGGCAGCGCCGCCTTTGCGGTCGCCTCGTCCTCGTTCATCCAACGCATACGGAACTCCCAGTCGTTCATAATGCCCGCCTGCAAAAGCTGCATATCGCGGGAAAAATCAGTCTGCTTGTCCTCAATGATGCTGTCATCGAAATCAATGGAGATCTCCACATCCTCATTCAGCCCGGCGTTCATAGCTGTGTTTCCCAACCGAAGCAGAATACGGCACAGCTCCAATAGCGCACGCTCCAACACGATCTCATGCTTTTTGATGGTGCGGAACATGGTAGAGTTCTCGCTAATAACTTGCGTTGCCGTTGCCACACTGCCGCCGTCAAAACGATAATAGGTTTCACCGAAGCCGCACTTGCTGGACAGAAGGTTCAGCTGGTCTTGCAGACCAACATTGAGCTTGTCGGTACGAAGCTGCGGCGCAATGGGCGTTACTACGTCGCCCTGCTGCGTGTCCTCTTCCAGCAGATAGAACCGCCGGTCGTGCGGATCGAGCGTGGGTTTGTCATCCTCCCAGCGTGTGGCTGGCATTTTCACCGCCAGAAGCATGGGGCCGTTCTCAAACTCGTTGACGTAGCAGTCATAAGCGCAGTCCACTCCGCGCAGCACGTCAATTGCATTCGCAAACACCGGAATGCCCACCGGTAGCAGATAATCAAAATTGTTGGCGATGTTCGGTCTGTCAATGACAAACTGTCGCTTGTCGCTCCCGGTATGTACCACAGGGGGGATTCTCTCAAACCCCGGAACCTCCGTTAGCACAGCGTCCGCCAAAGTGTCATTGTCATAGTGATAGATGCTGTTTTCAATGACATAAAGGCCATCAGCATCCTTGTGGTGGATCTGCAAATACAAGTAGTTCTTTCCGCCCCGCGTCACCACGCTGTCAAATGCGCACTCGGAAATATACCCGTTCTGCCATGCCAGAGGATAGATATGCTCAACAGTCACATAGTCCAGCGCAATGCCGGATGCATTCCCCGGGACGGGATTCCCTCCGTCGTTGACTTCCTGCCCGACTACACGCGGGATATACGCCACCGTGCCAAGCGCGGATTTCATTTCCTGCATTTCGTTTGCCTTGACCGCGAAATTGTTCTCCGTCAGGACGCGGTCAACAAACTCCTGCTCTTTCTGGCCCTCAAGGGTGATTTGGACTTTTTCATTCATCAGGAGGTTTGCCCAGTCCTCGCAAACCTTTTTCCCCATCCCGAGCGTAACTCGGTCGCAGTTTACCCAGTCATGCCCGTTATAGCGTTTGTAGCGGTGGAACCCTTTGACATTGCCCTGATACCACGATTTCCAAGCGCTTACCTGCGTATAAAACTCTTCTGGGATGGTCGTATAGCCCAACTGTTTCAGTTTGTCGATTACCGTCATGCAATAACTCCCATTCTGCGGCTCACAGGCTCCAGTGCATACCGCGTTGCGTCTATCAGGTGATTGTTTGCGTCGGGGTATCCGCTGATAATGTCACCGTCTTTGTTTCGCTCATATTCATACCCCACAAACTCATCATAAGCGTGCGGAGTGCGTTTTCTATCAATGACAATCGTTCTGCGCTGCAAAAACTTCATGCCGTATTCCACAGAGCCGGGGCCTTTGATTGCTTCAAAAGCTGGGAGCCGCATAGCTCGGAAATCGGCCACGCTCTTCGGCTCCGCGCTGTCACAGATGATGCGTGTATCGTTATACCCCCGTTGCATAATTATCTGTGCGCTCTGCTCGTTAGATAATTTGTTCTGATATATTTCATCCAGCAAATAAATCGTTTCTCGCGCACGGTCGTAGTGCAAACGTATAAACGCGAAAGGATCCGGAAACCAGCCGAAATCAACACCCTGATAGATTCGGTCGAAACTGGACACCTCTGCATCTGTGATCTCCCGCAGCTCCAGCCGGTCAAATACGTTCCCGCCAGTTCCAACCGGGATCCCGAGGTATTCATGCTGATATGCCCGCTCGTCTGTCGCTTTCAGGTGTTCCGCTTCGTCAATAAACTGCTGCCCCAGCCACTCAGGCGGCGCTTGCAAATATGTTGACTTGTGGCACAGTCGGTCAGCGCGTTCTTCTAAGCTGTCTTTGTTCGCCCAGTTGTCGCGGCTGATTGGTGGGTTATAGCTTTCAAAGTTCCAATACTTATCTCCGCCGCGCATAGTGGACTGCAAGATGGTTCGTATCTCGGCCCGTCCGGCAAACTGGTCTTTTTCCTCGAAGTGCGTCACGGCAATATAGCCGAACGGCACCTTGATGGACTTAATCTTCATCGGGTCATCAGCGCCGCGAAACATGATTTTCTGTCCGGTAGGCTTATAAATCAGCTCCATCGGGGAGACCTTGGCTTCCCAATACTGAGCCGCGCCCAACTCGCCAATCGCCCAAATGTACTGCGCATAAACGCTGTCTCGAATGGTATTTGCCACCTTACGGAGAACAAGAGCATGACAATTTCGGTTCTGCTTCTGCATCAGAATCAGCGGGACAAGGATAGATACCGTCGAAGACTTTAGCGAACCTCGACCGCCGCTGAAATCGTAATGCGTGTGCCCATGTTGAAACACGTCTTTTGCGACGCCATAGAACACCGGCGCGATCTTTTGCGAAAGAAGTATCTTAGACATCGATAACCACCATCACGCCATCGTCATTGTTATCTCCGGTTTTCTCTTGCACCATCGCCCACTTGTCGATCAGCGTCCCCATCGCCGTTGTGATCTGGCTGAGATTTGCCGCCGCCAGCTTTTCCGGGTCGTTGAGCATTTCAAGCCCCTTACCAATGAACGAACACACAAGGTCTTTGTGGTCGTTCATGTACTCCATCACATCTGCGGTGTTCTCTTCCTTTTTTTGCTCGCACTTTTCCACAATGTCGGCATTTGCCCGCACAAGGTTCTTAACCGTCGTTGCGGACACGCCGTTGATTTTCGCTGTGGCGCAATAGTTGTTCGTCTGCACATAGTCCGCCAGTATTTTCTTTTTCTGCCGGTCTGTCAGACGCGCAGCCATTGTCACCACCTCGCACATCGATTTTGCTACCAGCCACCGCCCCTTGGCCTTACATAGCAGACTTTACCCGCCCCGAAAGGCACATCTGGTGCAACATTGCAGCCCTGCCCTGCTTTAGCGCTTCGGGAAACATTCTCCGTCACTCGCTGTACCCTCACCATTCCGGTGTGGCTATGTTGCGTATCTTGCCCCGATTTTTCAGGCTCTCAAGGTCCCGTTGCGTCGTGGCTCACGCGCCGCGCTCCTGAGCGGCTTGCCCTCGTTGCTGTTTCCGAGGTGTCAGGTTGGTCTATCGCGTTTCCTGCGGCTGACTTTCACAGTCGGGAGCTACCCGGTATATTCAGCGGAGCCGCCCGGAGTTGCACCGAGCCTGTAAGGTCACTGGATGCTCCATGTGGCCCCCGAAGGGGCCGTTTTAAGGAGGTATGCAGGAAAAGAAAAGAGGGGCGAAAGTGGTGGGAAGTCCACTTTCACCCTCTCAGGATAACATGCAATCTGCTCAAAAAAATCCCATTTGGTACTTTTTGAAAAATTTTTATCTGCCCAGCAGGTAGTCCACGCTTACCTCGAAGAAATCAGCTATTGCAATCAGCGCGGACATTGTAGGTTCCCGCTCTCCTCGCTCATACCTGCCTATTGCATTTTTGCTCAGCCCGCAGCACTCGCTAAGCGCCGCCCGGTTCATCCTCCGCCGTTCTCTTAGCTGCCTGAGCCTGTAAGGAAAAAGCTCTTCTGCCACGGCGTTCCCTCCCTCTTGGCCTGTATGTACTACACTTGTTCCCGTGCTTGCCGTTCCGATGCCCGGTTATCAACAGGCAGTGACAAGCCCGACCGCTTTCGTAACTGGACACTTTCTTCCAGTATTCGCACTTGGCGCACGGCTCTGTGTTCAAGGCCACCGTCTTTTTAGCCATTCCGTCAGCTCCGTTCCCACGAACACCAGCGCAAACCCCGCAATAGCGTGTCTGGTGATAATCCGCGCGTCGTATACGCCGGTGTCAAGCATCTCGACCAGCGGCCCCATGAGCACCACCACAGCGGCGGCCATAAATCCGATGTATATGACCGCCCTTGCAATCACTCTCATAACGTCCCCCTTAATTTCATGACCAAATCTTTGATTTTTATCAGCGTGTCTATTTCTCCTTCCGGAATCTCTTCCGTCGTCCATCTGGCCCCGCAAGAAATGCACTCATAACGACGGCGACGCCATGTCACGCGGTCCCGGGAATCAATAACTTTTGAGTTATTGGCCTTGCATGTTGGGCAGTTCATTTTTCTTCACTCCCCGCAATCGTCGCTATCACTTCGTCCAGTGTCATCCGCGCGCCTACCAGCGCACCGTCGATAAAAAGGTCGTAAAGCGGCGGCTCCGCCTGAACACGCTCAAATTTCAATTCGTCGATCAAGATTGCGCCTCCTTTTTCCTTCGGCCGATCTCCCGGTCCAAATACCACCGGGCCTTTTCCAGATCCTCGACAGCCTTGTCCGGATCCTTTTTCCCTTCCCGGGCAATGTACTTGACGGCGTTGCCCAGATGGAACCCCAGTCCCTTGTCCTCGATAAAGTCGATGACCTCGATCTTCCCGTCCGTGTAGTGACTCGGGTGGTTCACCGGGTCGTTCTCAGGGGTGGGCTCCGGCCGGGCCCCCATGGTCGGGACCAGCTGCTCTTCGATGAGGTCCGCGGCGGCGTCCAGCAACTCCCGCTTGCTCCGGCTCTCGGTGGTGCGCAGGGCATTGATGATCTCAGCTCTCGTCATTTTGCTCAAGCTCCTCTTCCTCGGGGTCAGAATCCCCGTATTCGTCATATCGCCGGGCCCAGCAGTCCGGCGGCTCCAGCGGCCGTTCCGGCAGCTCGCAGCGCTGCCCCGCCGCGTTGTAGTACCAGCTCATCCCGTGTCGCCTCCGTCCATCTTGGCCCCGCAGTGGGGGCAGTAATCGCTCTTGCGGTTGTTCCACATATCGCAGCACGTTGATACATACCCCTCGGCAACAGTCGTTCCGCTTCGATAGTACGTTACCCACCGCCCATGTACCACCGGCGCAACGTCGGCGGCTGGACGATTTTTGATAAACGTCTTCATTGAATCAACAGAAATGTACTTGTCTCCAACCATAAACGTCTCGCGGCGTTCAATCTCTCGAAGCGCCGCTTCCCGCTCGATATACTCAGTCATTTTCCTTCTCCTCCAACCCCAGCCGCATCTTCCAGCGGGCGCGTTTTTCGACGATCAGATGCAGGTTTTCTATCACACCCAGCTCCAGTGCGCAGTGCACCACGTCGGTATACTCTTCCATGAGGTTCTGGCGGGCTTCCTTCTCGGTCACGGGCGTGGGGTTCCGCCCGTCCAGCACCCGGCGCAGTTTGAGGGCCGCCTGCGCCAGCTCGGCGGCTTCCTCGGCCAGCTGGGCAAGCACCTCTGCTTCGCCCAGAATGTCAGTGATTTCATGCATCGTCAACTCTCCTGTTCCATGCTTCGATTGCTTTTTCTTTCAGAGCTTTGTCAGTCGTAGCCCAGTCGGGAAACTGAGCGCAGCGTGTCCACGGGTCATCCATAACGCGACCACCAACAGCGCCACCACGCGCGTGGCAGGTGTTGCATCGGACAGAGTAGGTGTGCATTTCTACGCGCATATCAAGACCATTCCACCCTGCGAGACGAGACTTTCGTTCAATCTTGAGTTTTGCGCCGCCGCAGAACGGGCAACGTTTCAGGTCAACCATTCTCCATCGCCTCCAATGCTTTCTCCGCCTCCTCGCGGGTGAGGAACCAGCTCTTTCCAAACCTGCTTAATGGCAGCTCGACCGGAAAAATCCTCCCCTCTGCCATGACGCATACTCGGGCCGAAACCGCTTTATGGGGCTGTATGCCAATGCAGGTCTTGCCGTTATCTGTGTAGGTCTTAAACCATACCGTGTCGCCAACCTTGCACGGCAGTACCACCACGCGCCCGTCCTTGTCGGCCCCGGCCAGTTCGCGCAGGCGGGTATAGCTGCAAATACTCTCCAAATCAGCAAGACGCATCAGCTTCAGTGCAATCTCGTCTGCCTTATCTTTCTGCAGGACTTCCTCCGGCTCAAGTTCCTTGTCCTCGTAGGCTTTCAGCCGCCAATAAAATTCCATAGCCCGATCCCGCACAGCTTCCACATCAACAAATGCTCTGCGGATGGTGTGCTCGTCAACGCGCACGTCTGGGACTGTTAACCGATCCATCACTCCACCTCCTGTGTCTTTTCAAATCTGATTTTCATTTGCGCCGGGTACAGGTCAACCTCCGGCCTGCGTTTTCCGGTCCACCGGAGGCCGCCAGCTTGTCCCACGCATTTCCAGCCAGCTGCCCGGAGGCTGGCCCCGTTTTCGCTCTCCAGAATGTAGGTCACCAAACGCTTATACCCCATCGCACGAGCGGCCCTCCATGCGGCAGCGTAAAGCATGGAACAGGCGTTGCGGGTCCCGTCTGTGCAGAGGCGGTTTACCTCCAGCGTCAACCCGTCGTCTAAATGCCGCGCCACAGGTCTTCCCACAATGGCCACGCCCACGATTTTCTCCCCGTCTGAACAGCCTATTGAAAACTTGTGCCCCACTACAGGCCCGTGGTGCCGGTGGTTTTGCTCAACGTATGCGTTGGCCTCCTTTAGCGTCATAGGGCATATTTCAAGCACCGTCATCACCCCATCTCATCCTGGATCGGGTCGCTCTCGCTACGGGAGAGTTTCTCGGCAATCGCGTCTGCTGTGTAGCGGGTCACTCCGTTATTCTGGTAGTTGCAGATATACATAGCCTTTTTGAGAGCCTCCTCTCCGTCCTTGTCCGTGTAGTCATTGCTCAGCACGACAACACTGTTGTATCTTTTTGTCAGTCGTTTCATTGTTTTTCCTCCACGTAGCACCAACTCTGCGGCGGACGGTCGAGCTTTCGCAGCTCAAAACCGCTCTTGAACGTCCGCAAGCCGGTAAACTCACTCCCTCCCGAGATCAACTCGGAAAAACTCGTTACAGCCCTGCAACGTGCAGTAGACATAGCACGTGAAGGGCGTGGCCAGCTTTGGTCTCGTCTTCCGGACTTCGACCGTCTTTTCTCCGTCCACGATCTTCTGGACCCACTGCGGACGGATGCTGATAAGCACAGCTTTTTTCATGTCCCGTCCCCCAGTCTCAGCGTGCCGCTGGAATACAGCGTGTACAGCGTGTTCCCGTGCCCATCGGTCAGATACGGCAGGAAAACCTCTTCCACGCTCGCCATCCCGGCCTCGATGATCGACATTTGGGCCAGCGTCCAGTCCCGCAGGTTGCGCCAGCCCGTGCGCTCGGCCTGGTCGCGATCGTCCTTGAACTTCTGTTGCTTGAATACGAACAAAACGCCGTCGATGTTGGCCGGGAGCATAAAGCCCCGCCGCCCGGCAGGCGTATCAATGGAGAAGGTCACGCCCGTCGGGCGTCCCTTTTTGTCGTATTCCACCATGATCTGACGTGCGCCATGTCCGGCGAGCGCACCCTGTATTTCCCCCAAGCTGGTGAATACATCCACCCCGGAGGTGTAATTCTTAATTGCCATTTCCCCCTCCAATCTCCAGCTCGATCAAGCGCTTCTGTACCACGTCCCGCTCGCTCCGGGCAAACCCCAATTCCATTGCTCTGAGTTCCAGCCGGTCCGCAGCGGCCTTCAAGTCATCCCCCAGTGCAATCGGCACTTCCCATTCGTTGGCCTGCGCCCATTCTGCGTGTTCACGCAAGGCTTGAATTAGTTCCTTATCTGTCATGTTTCTCCTTCACCTTTCCTGATATTCCAACCCAGCTCCCGCACTTGAAAAGCGTCGCCCAGCTGTACGGTGTCCGGGAAATTGTGCTGTGTGGTCAGGATGGCGTACTTGTCGATCTCGGTGGCGTAGTAGGCGGCGATCTCCGCACCCAGCTTGTCCAGCGCGATATGGCCGCAGCTCATACCGTCGTACATGGAAAGCACTTCCACAGGCTCCGACCTCAGCCCCTCGAAGTGGCTCGTGACGTGGGCGATCACGTCCACGGTCCAGCCGTTGCCCAGCATTTTATACGCCTGGGTGTCGCTGACGGGAAAGGCGTATGTGTCCGGCACGGTCTGGAGGCGTTTGCACTCCGTCACGGTCAGCTTGCGAATGATGTAGCAGCCGTCCTTCAGCTTTATCGGGTACTCCTTGCCCTTAATGGTGACATATCCGTCACGAACCTGATAGATTGGCGCATCCAAGGTCCCGCAGTATTCGTAATACTCACACGAGGTAGTCAGGCAGTTGCTTTTATCTTTCATTCCACGGCCCCTCCTCGTTTTGCTGTTCAACATGGATAAGTCCACGCACTCTCCCGGCCGGATGTCCACATATCCCTGCTTGGTCGCTTCCCGCACCCGCATCGGGGGGGCAACGGGTACGGCATAAAGCCCGGTTTTTGCATCCAGACCGCCGCCATTCCCGCAGAGGGTCACGCTTTTGGCGTCCGGGCTGTAAACACGGTATTGCTGGCTGTCATGGTCTTGGTTCTTCGCGTCGTTCTCGATGGTGCCGATGCGTACCGGCTCCGCCAGCACGTTATAAGGGACGCCCTTGTGCGTATTCGCTGTCACGCAGGCGCTCTTGTCCTTGGTGGCGTCGTGGAAATACTCGTAGTCGAAATGATTGCGCCCGTCCTTGGTCTCGCGCACCATGTACGCCATCTCTTTTTCGGACAGCGGTTTCAGGGCGTACCCCTTTTCGCCCGCGGCGGTTTCCAGAATATCCCTGAGCAGGATGCCCCGATCATCAGGTTGTTCCACCGGCACTTGGCTGTATGTACCGTCGGGGTTTCGCTTTCCGGCCCAGTAGAGCCGCTGGCGGTTCTGCGCCGATACCAGCGCAGAGTTTATCAGGACAGGCTCCACGCCCAGCTCCGCCGTGATCTGCGCCCGGATGGCGGGCGACATGGATTTGTTGTTTTCGTACAAGAAATAGTCCGGCTGGTACTTGTCCCGGGCGATGCGGTAGTTCAGGAACAGCTCCCAGCCGATGCCGCTGGCTTCCGTCTCGCGGTGTTTGGTCTGAGCGATGCTCCAGTGAGTGCAGGGGCTCCCCCCTATCAGTAGTTTCAGCATTGCTCTCGCCCCCATACCAGCCCCGCGCCGCAGTCCTCGCAGAATCGCGGCTTCCGTTCCGCGTGAGCCGGTTCAAACAGCTTCCCACAGTTGGGGCACATTGCGTACCCCGGCAGGCTTTTCAAATCAAATTTGCCCGCCACAAGGGCAACCACGCCCTTATTTGTCAGCACTGGTATTACCACGCCGATTCCTCCTCAGTCTTTCTATTTCCCGCTCATATCCAACAGTTCTTTCGTACCTCCTGATCTGGTCTTTGGTCAGTCCAATAAGTTCCATTGCAAAACGGTCTGTCCCGCCGTTGTATCTGACCTCTGCCAGCTGGGCGATGGCATTTCGCTTTTTGGTCAATTCTTCGTTTCTCGGGCATTCCCCGTTGCACACAGGGAGCGTGCAGCACAGGCAGCGTTCCACGTTTTCCGGCGTGTCCATCGTCTCTGCGGGTGGGTACGGCTCCGGCAGCCTACCGGGATTGATGGGCGGACGGCTGATGCCGTAAGGATCTCTGGTAATCACTCCACACCCTCCCGTATCTCGATTTCGACGCGAGGGCGCTTCTTGTCAACGCAGAAGTCATCCGAAAAGTTTTTGATATTGGCCCAGCCGTCGTTCCGCAGAGCGTGAACCTCCACGAAAGCATCCTGAATGACCTTGCGCCCAAACCCGCAGATATTGTCCTTGTCGCGCCGCCTGTCCCGCTCGATCCACATGTAGTCCATGATGACCGGTTCCCGCAGCGGGCGCTTGATCTGGTGGCGGATAGCCATAGCCACGGCATTGTCCCATTTGCGCTTCATGGCTCCGCCTTTCTTCGGGTTCTCCCGACAGGCGGCTATGTACTCGTTCAGGCCGGGGAGGGAGAACGGAATCACGATTTTCATGCCCCGCCCTCCTTCTCCGCCTGCTCGGCCAAGAACTCATCCAGCCAGTCCATGTCTTTTTTCAGGCTCCCGGCAGATTTTTCCCGGCTCTCCTGCTTCGGCATTGGAGCCATTGCCTTTTTGCGTGTAGGTACGGAATCGTACTTTTCCCACGTCAGCAGCTTCTGCTTCCATGACCGCACCGGCCTGTTATTTGCGTCGTGCCAATTCCCCTCGCTGAAATAGTCGTAAAACTGCTTGGGGTCAACGGGGCTATTGCGTTCTTTGCAATAAGCCTGAACCTCTTCCAGCGTCGGCGGGCGGAAAGCGCTTCGCGCGTTTCTGGATTCCGTATTCGGATTGGATTCTGGATTCGGATTGGATTGGATTGGATTACGGGAACATTTGCTTGCAATTGATTTCATTTGATTGCAATTGATTTCATTTGATTTCAATTGATTGCAATTGCTTTCAATTGTGATTTCTCCGTCCTCGGGTGCGGGATATTTGCTTACTTTGTTTCTGATCGCTTGGTGTTCGCTCCAGTTTGGAAAACACAGGTACGGTTCTCCGTCTACCTCGTAGAGGATCACAGAGCCTGCGGTCGCCAATTCTGCAAGCGTCTTTTGAATAGTAACTTCTGTCACACCTTTACGGCGGGGGAAAACAAACCCTTTCAATAATTCAGGGTCGGCGCTCCCCCGACCGTAGTCATCAACATAAGTAATCAGATAAGCCCATAGCCGGAATTGGAAATCAGACATTGCGTTTATGCTCTTGCTCGTCCGTATACTGTCTTTAATAATACGATTCGGCATCTGGCTTCACCGCCTTAAAAAGGAAGTTCGCCGTCATCGTCGTCGATCTCTTCGAACTGAGCGACTGGGATGTCATCCAAATCCATCTTCGGAGGAGTGTCGCTGTCCCGCTTGCTGTCGGCGAAGTAAACTCTTTCTGCCAGCACCTCGGCGGAACGACGCTTGTTGCCGTCCAGGTCTGTCCAGTCACGGAGTTGGAGACGACCTTCTACCACGGCCTGACGGCCTTTGGCAAAATACTTGCTCGCAAACTCTGCGGTGTTGCGCCACGCTACGATGTAGATGAAATCGGTGATCTTCTCGCCGGTATCCTTGCTCTTAAAGTCCCGGTCTACTGCCAGCGTAAAAGATGCAACTGCGGTACCGGACTGCGTGTGACGCAATTCAGGGTCGCGGGTCAAGCGGCCCATAAGAACGATGTGATTCAAACTCATGCCATCTGCCCCTCCTTCGTCACAAACGCCCGCAGCTCGTCCGGACTGTAATACACCCGAGCACCAATACGGATGCACCGGATTTTCCCGGCGTCCCGCAGCTCAGTCAACGTGTCCACGCTGATGCGCAGCGCCTTTGCGGCTTCTGCATTGGTCAACAGTAAATTTTCCATCTCTTCACTTGTACTTTCTGTAGCATTTGTCGATCTCGTCCCAATCAGGGTAATGCTTCCGCAGATAATCGGCCACCTCCTGATGCAAAGGGCCGTCGCTTGCTTCGCTGTCAAACGCATCGTGGCACGTTTGGCAGCCCGTCCAGAGGTTTTCCGGGATTCCAAGCCCACCGTGGGAACGCCGAATATAATGGCAATGCGGGCCAGCGTTATGACTGCCGCACAGCACACACCGGCACATATCGCGCCGCCACACGATGGGCTTTACATCAGCCCGAATTGACGTTGCTTTTGTTTCTCTGTGCATCCCAGTCCTCCAACAACAGCGACCGTTCCCGGTCACTCATGGTCTCAATGCCTACCGCCTGACAATCCTGAATGACGTGGTCGATTAGCATGGACATTTGCCTTGTGTTATAGGTGGAACTGCCATAATAGGCCCGGAGCGCCACGCGATCACCGTCCGGCGTATAGTCTACCTGTTCCACCGGCCAGCCTATCCCGAGCCGTTCCCACGCCACCCGGAAGGTTTTGGCCTCGTCAGTGGTCATGGTGAACTCTTTGTAGGGGCCGATCTCCCGGACAATGCCCTTGTATATCTCAACGTCCGGGATGCCCACCGCCGCAGACAGTTCCCGCAGCATGGCCCAGCACTTAGAGTTTGCGTCAAGGCTTCGCTTCTGGCGGAACTGCTTTATCTCCGCTGTATGCAGCTTGCCGTTGAACTCCATCACAAACCGGCGGGCCTGCTGGCGGGAATCCGGCGGGAGCCGAAGCGCCAGCCAGACCGCGCCATCGCTTGTGTGGATCTCGGTTTTGTCAAAGTTAAGGGAGATCATTTGGCACCAGCCTTTAGACATGCGAGGCAGTAGATTTTTCCGTTTTTACGTTTTCCTTCTTCATGCTTATACAGCGCCTTGTGGCATTGGGCGCATTCTGCAATAGGCAGGTTCTCCACATGCTGAAAGTTCTGCGCCGATGCGTTATTTCCGGGCGTTTTATCGGTATATTTAGTTTCTGCGCACCCTCGTGCAAAATACACATCAGCGGCAAGTCCAAGCGCTTTAGCGGCAACAGACAAAGCGTCAGTCAAGGCCATTTTGTAGCACTCGTCGCTCATATACGGACCGTTTTTTTCGTTCGCCACAAACGATGCGCCGCCGGTTCCGGGGATTCCGTGGCTCTCGCAGCCGCTTTCAGGATCTATATAGTGCAGCGTGATGTCAACAAAAGCCGCGCCTTGTTTTGTCGTATCATCCCGCACAATCTCCTTCCGGTCTACCGTATACCACCAACCGACACCACATGGGCCAAATGCTTCTGTGAGAGCTTTGATACGCCACACCGGGTTTATGTCTGTCATGCCTTTTAACCGGCCTGCCGTAATGCTCTTTTTCGCTTCCTCCGGGACAGGCCGAAGTTTATTATATAAAGCAAGGTTATCCATCAGAGCACTTCACTTGATAACGGTAGAGCGTCGTTGCTCAAACTGTACACCCGGGATATCAGCACCGGACTTTACTAAAGCCGCCACATTGCGCTTGTCCAACGTTGGGGCCGCATAAGTAACAAGGTCAAAATGTCCGTTGCTCTTGAGCCAATCAGCGGCAACGCCTGCGTCCGATACGGACAAAGCGGTGGAGTTCCGAAAAGACACCGCACACCGGGCCGTTTCAAATTTCTCGCCATCCAGCGCGAAACCTACATATTCCCGGAACCGCTTGGCCCTCGCTTCCTTCGCTTTTCGGCGTTCTGCCAGTCTGGCTTCCTCTGCTTTGATTTCTGCCGCCTCTGCTTCCAGATTTTTGATAAACAGAACCGTGTTTTCAATTTTTTCATCCCGCGCAATTTGCAACTCTGCAAACGCCTCGTAGTCTACCAGCTCGCCAGTTTCGGGGTTTACCAAATCCATGATGGCGCTGTCGATTTCATACAGGGTCATGTCAACCACTCCTTTTTAGTAATTCTCCGCTTCTTCTCGAGTGCAGAAAAAGTGGAAGCCGGTGGAACATTCTTTGTCGCTATAATCAAAGTCGGTAATTTCCACCTCGTCACCCTCATAATAGGTGGTTTTCCTGTCGTAATTGGAAATGCCGACAGGCTCACCAGCCACATAACCGATTACGCGGGTAATGACTGCCTTGCTGGCGCGGCATTTGTGTCCGTAAGCCCCGCGCACCTGCGCATCCGCCGGAATGCTGGCGCAAACTATGACGCCGCCAAAACATTTTTTGTATACCTCTGCGGGCGGTTCAATGGTTCGGATGATAGGGATTTCCTTACCCTGACAGGCGTTCATGGCTGCGGTGCGGACATCATAGTCCGAATCCTTCAACCCGCGCTCGATGATCTCCAGAGGTACGTCCTTACCCTGACAGGCGTTCATAGCTGCGGTGCGGACACGCCAGTCCGAATCCTTCAACCAGCGCTCGATGACCTCCAGCGGTACGTCCTTGCCCTGACAGGCGTTCATGGCTGCGGTGCGGACATCACAGTCCGAATCCTTCAACCCGCGCTCGATGATCTCCAGAGGTACGTCCTTACCCTGACAGGCGTTCATAGCTGCGGTGCGGACA
>CDZI01071633.1_pt1 | contig 41767 bp, 61 predicted proteins | sample 554811 | NCBI WGS metagenome assembly CDZI01 (sample SAMEA3182110, study PRJEB8094) | gut metagenome | biome: human; feature: gut; material: Stool; isolation source: human stools | place: Canada | collected 2013-04-23
GTACTTAAAATCATAACGTATGTTCTAAATAACTGAAAATTAAAAACTTATGCAGGCTGCTTTTTCCTTGTGCAGTTTTTATTCAGGTTTTTCACGATTTCGGGCGTGAAGCCAGTCGCATAAAACTCCCCAGAGCCAAGGAGCAGCCAGTATGGGTTGATGTGGTAATCACGTACCAGGTACTGAACCCAAGACGTACGGAAACGACCGTAATACTCGGCAGGCTCGTCTCGCAGGGACATGATGTTCCAGCGGTTGAGACCATACCGGTCGGTTATTGTCTTGAGACCACCAATGCAACCATCAGCCTTCAGGCGGTCGATGGCAGAGAAGAAGCGAACTACTATATCCACATCAGCGGACATCAGATTTTTATCTTCCATATTTATCTTATCTTTTTGTAGGCACGGCTGAAAACGCTTTCCAGCCTTGCCCGATGATTATTCAATCTTTGCGACCAGTCCTGCAACTGAGCCAGCGTTGGGCGAGAAGCCAGCAGCCCATCCACCTCGGAAGGGGTGAGCACTGGCAGATATTCCTCGTAGGCGAGAAGATTATAAATCGTAATAAGTGTATTCGACATCAGCGTCCACCCATTTATACATTACTCTTTTGAATCCAAGTTTTTTAAGTGTATCCTCCATTTTGTCTTCAAAATCTTTTATATTTCTATTTGCAGCAAATACTCCACCGATGAAGGTTATTGTTTTTCCGTTTCCCTTGACTTTAATATCATCTTCCCAAAGTTTATCGCCAAGAGCCTTTATGTATCTTTTGCGCAATTTAGGCTTTGCTTCCTCCATAATCTCCGCACGTCTTTTCACGCAATAATGACGAAGAGAAGAAAGACGCTCGTTTGCATCAAAGTATTGTTTCATACTATCCACACCATTATCGTATGTTTTGTAATTATCGTATTGGTTGACGTAGAATCCAATTCCGTTAACGTCCGCTTTATTAATTTCCTCATCAAGCACTTTAAATCTAGATAACTGAGCCGAGTCGCGACTTGCTACAGAAATTAACTTGTCATACCATTCTTTTGAGCCTGCAATACTTTCTTTCTGCTCTTTTTCGGCATTCGATGAAGCGGTTATTCCTTCATTCGTATTGCTATATGCAATAGCACCTAGTATGAAGGCAACAAACATACCAAGGATGGCATACTTCCTTTTTTGCAGATTCTCGGGAAAGAAAAACATAATCTTCTTAGGTAAGACTATTGCAACCATAAAATAGAGAGCCGCAATCATTGCGACATTTGAAATAAATTCAGCCATATTACTTTTCGTTTAAATGATTAATATTTCTTTCGTAGAACTCATTCCAAGCCTTTTTCTTGATGAAGATGAAGAAGAGAAGCAGCCCTAGGGCGACCATCAGCAGATGGAGCGGATGGCACAAGACACCGAACCCGAAGGAACGCTGGAAGTCGATGCAGAACGAAATCAGTACTCTGTAGGTAGAGAACGCCCGATGCACCCAGCAGAACCCATAGGCTAGACTGACGATGATCCAGGCGATGAAGCCGAAGAGCGAGCAGTCGAATATCCACTCCGTGAGTTTTACCCGAATGCCGAACGAGAGCAGGGTGCAGTGCACCAGCATCACAAACGCACCCACTGGAGGGATGATGCCTATTATCAACCTGCTGGCTTTCCATAGCCAGCTTTTACCGAGAGCGGCAAGAAGAACCTTCTCCTTCCGCTCTATGAAATCCTCATCTTTCATCGTTACTTAGAATTTTAGTTGATATTGTACCTGGAGCGAGAACTAAAGTTCACGCAGCCATTTCTGACCCGATTTAGTCTTAGACCAAATTACGAGACTGGTGCCGATAACCGCACCTATGAACATAAATAAAGTTGCTAGTTCCATAATCTAAACATTTGAATTATTATACTTCATTACATTATTAGCGAAATAAGCGAAGGCGAATGACGCTATGACACCGAAGGCAATAAAAAGGATATTATACAATCCTATCTCATCGCCAGTAATCAATGGTGAGAACCCACCAATGCCCGTTCCGCTTATAAACAGATTTGAAACACCGTACAGATACGTTGCAAGCAGCGTCCTGCGGTCGTGCTCTTTAATTAACTTACTGACCATACCTTATAATTCACGCAGCCACTTCTGACCTTTCTTTGATTTCAAGAAAATACCGAATGCAATGGTCATTCCCAATGCCATCACGTTAAATAACAAAAAAGCATCCATAGGCTAAAGCAAGTTATTTTGTCTAAGCCATTTTTTGCCGTTTCCAGTGAGACAGAATGCGAGGAACACCATACAAGGTACTCCCACGAACAAGAAAGCTAAATATACTCCCATAATTTATTTCTCCTTTTCCTTTTTGCCCTTTCCATCCTTTTTGTTGCTGAGTATGAGACCCACGACCAGGCAGAGGAAGGCTAGGGCGATTCCAACTATATAAATTAATACTTTATCCTCGAAATCCTTGAATAGCGAACTAATCACGACACCAGTCAAGATGTATTTCGACACATCAACGAAGTACGAGCCTAATTTTTCTATCCACATTGCGCTGCAAAGTTACTAAATTATTTTTGTCCCACAATGGCAAGCAGGGTTTCAACTTGCTTTCGCAGGAAGGAATTTTCATTTTCGAGTCTTTCAACTTTTGCCATCAAAACCGATTCCAGTATAGTTGAAGGCTTTTGTTCTTCTGAAGGCTCAGGTTGCTCTAAAAGAAAATTAGAATCAGTCCCTATCTCCTCTTTGTACTTTTGAATTACATCTTCAACCTTTTGGGCAAAATCAAGTTTGACACTTTTTGCTCCTAGCCTTCCACTTAGATTTTGAGGGCTAGTCCCCAAAGCTGCGGCTATATAATTTAGAGGAATTCCGTATGATTTGATACGTCTTTTCAGTCCCTCTCCAGTTACGCAATAATGCATCTTTTCGTCAATCATTACTTGCTTTATTTTGTCAGGTATTGGAGGAGCACATTTTGAAACCGCATTTTTGACCCTTTCGACAAAATCGGCACTAACTCTTTCCTTTATCATCTTTGAACGAATGTTTTGTGGACTGGTATCCAATTCCCTTGCTACATCGCTCATTGTAAGCCCAGAGTATTCAACATACCTTCTTAGCTCTAAACCAGTCATACGCTACCACTTATTTTTGTTGATAATTGCGCACGAAGGAACTTGATTTCCTCGTCCTTATCTGAAACCATCTTTCTAAGCAGTTCTAACTCCCTAGCCAAGGCATCGGTTGGGCTGATAGTCTGCGTGAACCCTTTACTATTCGAAGCATCAATGTTCGAGCCGATAATTCCTGCACCAACTTCGGATGGACTTGCAACCGTTGGAGAGAACATCGGTTCGATACCTTTTTCCAGCCAGTCAACCGAGACGTGCAGTGCACTGGCGATTTTGTAAATTACACGGTCGGAAAAACTTGCTTTTCCATTTATGGAGCGAGATAGATTTCCTGTGTCAATACCAGCCATTGTCGCCATTTTATTGATGGACATTCCACTTCTTTTGCGAAGAAGTTCAACTCGCTTTGCTATTTCTGTATTATTGTATTCTTTTGTAGTCATACATAATTATGTTTTAAATAATTGTAAACAACATTAAAAATACATTAAAACATTATGTATATCTTTGTATATTACAAAATGTTTTTGTATTTTTGCAACCGAATTACATAACGAGTTTAAAAACTCTTTGGCAAAGATAAACAAAATAATTTAAAATACAAAGGAAAATGGGAGAAAATTTTAATTATGATTTTCGAACACCGTTGCAGAAGCAGCAGGACGAAAGAAAGAAGAACATCATAGCGATGTTTGCAGATTTCCGAGCAAAAGCACCTGCCGAAACCTCAGACAGCAGAATAATGCTCGCAGTATCACAGCGTGTTGGTTGCACCCAGCAAAACGTGCGTGTTATCCTTATCAAGGCTGGATTGATAACACCAAAGAAGAGACGTGCAGCCGTGCGCAAATAATCAAGTAGAACCAATTTAAACATTCAGAGCGTATGAAGAAGTTTATCGAGATTATCACAAGTGACGAAGTATTATCCCTGGCAGTTGCCATCGTATTAGTAACTTTAATCTTTTGGAGGGCTTAATATGACGAACGTAGAACCAAAGGTAGCGGATGCAGGCAGATACACCATGACAGAGACCTGCAAGGTGCTTGGCATCCATCGCAACACCCTGCGCAGATGGTTGCAGGCTGGTAAGATTAAGGTCAAGTTTCGCAGAATCGACAACCGCAAGGTCTTCGAGGGCAGCGAGATAAAAAAAGTATGGAGGATTGCCCTATGAGCAAGTTATCAATCAATATGCGCAGGATGATCGTAAAGTACACAGACATCTGCTGGCTTATCACTAACTGGAAGGCGAACCGAAAGACCCGAAAGTGTTGCGAACTAAACAACAAGTGCTACTTCGAGGCAGAGCGGAGAATCCAGTACAGAGAGTTTGAAGGCAACCTTTGCGTGGCACTGGATAACATACCGCTCATACCAGTGGACGAAATTGGCGGCAACGAGGTATTGAAGTCGTGCCGTGAGACTTTCCAAAGTTACATATTTTCTCAGAGAGGAGGTAACAAATGAGGAAGATTATAAAACAATGCGAAGAGGCAATGTACGATGCCATCTGGCTGGAGTTAGACCGTGATCCACAGCAACCAGCGGTTGCAAGGGTAGATATTAAAACCAAGGCAGGCAATATCTGCGTATGGTGCGACAGAACCGGGAACATAGCGGTCGTGACGCACAAGAATAGCAACAACGACAGCGAGCGGCTGGAGGAAGCCATCGAGGGCTGCGTCAACTATCAAGACGTGCTGGACGACTGGCTGGAGGAGAACAGCCAATACGCAGACCAAGACCCGATGGACGCCTTCGAGGAAAGCAGGCTCGACAGCCTTATGGCTCAACTGGTTTGATTACGATGTTAAACAATTATTATATGGCTCCCTGCAGCGGCAGGGCAAAGGGCGCACGCAAAACTCATTTTTCAAGGTTATCTAAAATTAGTTGTTTTTACCATGCTGTATGCGGAAACGACAGCGTGCGCCCTGCAACGGAAGGGCATCCCTCGGCAGCTGGCAAGGGGGGGTAAATTTTGGCAGTCAACTGGGGTTCGAATCCCCAGCCTTCCACTAGAGTTAATGAACAATAAGTTGAACAATAAAAAGAACGAATTATGGAAAATGAAATTATTCAAGTGAGCGGTGGCGAAATGCTGGAAGCTATCAACCGCTCGGAGATTGACGGACAGATTGCTACAGCGCACAAGTTCCCGAGAGACATCATGCAATGCAAGCAGAATATGATAGCATTGGCAGCCATGGACGATGACGTAGCCTACAACTGCTTCTATCACCTAGAGCGCAAGGGCAAGGATGGTCAGGTATCTGTTATTGAGGGTCCTAGCGTGAGATTTACAGAAATTATTTCTGCATGCTGGAAGAACCTTCGCATCGCAGGTCGCATCATCGCAAACGATGGAAAGACCATCACGGCACAAGGCGTCTGCCACGACCTCGAGAGCAACGTGGCTTACTCTGTAGAAGTGAAGCGCAGCATTCTGACATCGAAGGGGTACACCTTCTCGCAGGACATGCAGGTGGTAGTTGGCAATGCAGCCGTTGCGATCGCCCAGCGTAACGCAATCTGCAAGGTCGTGCCGCAGGTATTGATTGCAAGCGTAGTGAAGGAAGTGCAGGCAAAGGCACTTGAGCACATCAAGCAGACTGGTGTACAGAGCCAGTGGAAGAGCTGCGTAGCCTGCTTCCAAGTGTACCAGGTAACAGACCTTATGCTGCTGGAATACCTGGGCAAGAAATCAGCCGAGGAAGTCACGGCAGAGGATATTCAGAAGCTGGCCGGTGTGTACAACGCCATCAAGGAAGGTACGACCACAGTAGAGGAGAGCTTTAAGAAGCCGAAGCAGCAGGAAGCAATCGCACAGCAGGCGCAGGCAGCAGCAGAGAGTGCACAGAAGAAGGCAGAGAAGGCAATGAGCCGCAGCCAAGGAAAGACTGGCACAGCAGCGAAGAAGTAGTTTAGTTTATAATGTTATAACGTTTCCCAATTAGCCGCAGGGCAACCTTCAGGGTGGGAACCTGACCAGATTATAGGGAGCCTGCGGCAACTATTAAACATTCAGTAAAAAATTATGGCAGAAAAAGAAAGCAATCAGAAACACAAGAGCACCATCGACAAGTACTTTAGAAGAACCGCAGATGGTTTCAAGGCATGGGCAGAAGAAGCCGAAGAAGAAAGATGCTATCTGCAGGCTGCAATAGAGCCGACTGGAGATGCAGATGAAGACGGAAACCAAGGATTCGATTTTCATATTGCTTACCACGGTAAAACCGCTTACCTCGCAGATGGAATTGCTCAAGCAATGCAAAGGGATAAATTCATTCGCACGATCGTTATTACAGCAGCTAGAAAATTCTTTTTTGATAAATAAAACATCAATGAAACAGATAATAAAATACAAAAGCAGAGAGGAGTGGTTGCAGAACCGCTCGAAGGGAATAGGTGCATCAGAGGCAGGCACAGTACTGGGTTTAAATCCATGGGAGACCCCATACCAGTTGTGGAGACGCAAGAAGGGCATCGACCCACCAAAGGTGGAGAACTTTGCGATGGTTGCAGGACACCTGCTGGAGGATGCCGTGGCGCAGTTCTTCAAGCGAGAGAGCCACTGCCACATCATCAAGGCGAGCACGGACGATTACACCATCACGAACACCGATACACCGTATCTGCGTGTATCTCCTGATCGTACCTTTTGGAGAGTCTCTGCAACGCACAACGAAGCGAGCAAGAGCATCCTCGAGTGCAAGACCACGCAGATGCAGATAGATGCAGACGACCTTCCGAAGCATTGGTTCTGCCAGCTTCAGATGAACCTCGGAGTGGGAGAATACAAGGACGGAGCACTTGCCTGGCTGACAGCAGGCAGGGAGTTCGGCTACCGTGACATCGATTTCGACCCCGAGTTCTTCGGATGGATGAGGGACGAGATAACCAAGTTCTGGCTTGACTACATCGTGGGCAACCAAGAACCACCTGCGTACAGCGCACAAGACGTTCTCCTGAAGTCTCCTCTACACAAGGCAGGAAAGGAGATTGAAGCCACAGCCGAAGTCGGGGATATGCTCATCGAGTTGAAGGATATCAAGGAGAAGAGCAAGACACTGGAGAACCGACAGAAGGAAATCGAGGACAACTTGAAGCTGTTCTTTGGTGACGCTGAAAGCATCGTGGACGGAAACGGCAAGACGCTGGCAACGTGGAAAGCACCGAAGGCAAGCGAGAAGTTCGATGCCAAGGCTTTTCAGACAGACCATCCCGAGGAATGCGCTGCCTACATTAAGCAAGTGCAGGGAGCACGAAGATTGCTCATTAAGTAAAGGCAGGGCTTACGGCTAGCATTCCTATATCAAAAACCGACCTAAGGAATATAATTTCTCAACTGGAAAATTATATTTCCCTAGGTGGGGAAGTGACAGCACCGACCGACACAAGCCAGCGGAACAAAATCCGTATGGATACCGTGCTCAAACGGAAGCTGGAGAAAAAACTATCATTATCAGAATAAAATTATGAACGATTCATTCATCTTATACACATCAGACTATCAACTAATCGAGGGGCTGACGGACGAGCAACTCGGGCAACTGACCCGGGCACTCTTCATATACGCAAGGGATGGCGAGGTTATCAATCTAGAACCAGTCGTACGTATGGCTTTCGTCTTTATCAAAGACAAGATTGATAGAAACCAGCAGAAGTATCAAAAGAAATGCGAACGTAATCGGGAGAACATTCGTAAACGATGGAATAAATCGAATACGAATAATACCAAAGAAAACGAACGTATACCAAACGATACGAGCGTATACGAACGTATACCAAACGATACGACACGATACCTATATGATAGTGATAGTGATAGTGATAGTGATGCAAGTAAACTTGCAGATAATAATAAACCTTCTAAAGAAGGTATTCAGAGTGCATCGGTCAAGACCGAAGCACCCGGTGGCGGCAAGGGTTCAAAATCTCAAAAGATAGACTATGCTGCCGTCAAGGAATACTGGAACCGCAAACATGATGAGACGAAGAGTGCGATGCCGCCTATTACGCTCATGACTGAGAACCGCAAGGTGATGGTCAAGGCAAGGGTTCGTCAATGCAAGGGAGACGTGAAAACTCTGTACCGGGTAATTGACATTGCGATGGCATCTGACTTCATGAACGGCAATAATAAGCATGGCTGGCTCGGAAAGTTTGATTGGATATTCGGCAATGAGCAGAACTTTGCAAAGGTGCTGGAAGGCAACTTCAACAACGAGCCAGCCACAAGCCAGCAGCCGCAATCGGCAGCAGTCAAGGCGCAGGATCCTGCGGCAACGGCAAGACCGAGCATCGGGGAACTCTACGAGCAAGCCAAGCACCAGCAGCCAGCGAGCCAGCAGAGCCAAGACAGCAAGTTCAGATGGGTAATCCAGCAGAACCTTGCAGACTTGAAGAAGAACCCGAACAACAAGCCTGCCAAGGATTCGCTGACAAGATACTACGAACGTGGAGTTCTGCAGCGGCTGGGTATCGACTGGAAGCCCGAAAAATAACAAATGAGGGCAAAAATAGCCGCTCTGAGCCGTTTTTACGCTTCGGGCGGTAAATTATAAGGCAAACAGATTTTAAACGCTTAAAACAAAAGAATTATGGCAAAAGAAGTATGTATTGTAAACAACGAATGCTTTAATACAGATTACCCAGTAGGGGCGACAATTAGCATTGAAGGTGTAAATTGCAAGGTGGTTGAGGATATAGGCTTACCTGGATATAACTGCAACGAGTGCATCTTGAACTGTAAGAGAGAAGGCATTACGTGCATGAATCTTGCTTGCCTGGACACCGAAAGAGAAGACCACAAGGACGTACACTTCGTAAAGATTAGAAGCCATGAATGAGTTATTTTTCCACGAATGCAGAGCAGCAGGGCTCGTCTTCAAGACATCGAACGATTGGTGCAAATGGCTGACCGAAAACAGCTACGACATCAAGAAGCCGGTCGCAGAGCACGAAGGCTTCAAGTACAACATCTACGATGTTTGCATCAATCCGCACGTAATCGAGTATGCCGCAGAGGGTGCAGACAACTGGGGATGGAAGGTAATGACCGCCAATACACAGTTCGGCTGGATATGGGGCTACAGCATTCAGAAGGGAAAGCATTGGTACGACAGCCCGGTAGGCTACCCGAGTAGATATGACACTCTCAACATCTTCTACGGTAACGAGAAAGAAGCGGAGTACGATGCTTTGACCTGCATCATCAGAGACCTCGAGAAGAATGCTGAAACCAAGAACAACAACCTCCTTCTCTGGGCGGCTAAGAAGAAGCGTGCAGACATCATCCATCCACAGCAGGAACTTTTTAAATAGTTATCATAAACCGTATTGTCTATGTACAGAGTTGATATAAAACTGGTCCGTGAGTGTGGTCTTCATCATCTGTCAGTTGGCGACAGAAACATCTGGCTGGCAGATGATGAAATCAAGGCTCTCGAATGTATCCTCAAAGATTACAATGCGGACACAAACAATTTTAAACGTAGTTGAAATATGAACATCGCATCGTTAATTGAAAGCGAATCAAACGTGCAAATAGTCGTAACGCTTTCCGACTTGAAAGAGTTTGCACTTACAATCGTTTCTGAGGCAATGGCAGCCAAGGAGGCAGAGAAGAAAGAGGAAAGGTATTTAACGCCTGATGTTGTAGCCGACATGGTGGGCGTATCGAAAAATACTTTGTGGCGATGGGAAAAAGAGAAATATCTGATTCCTATCAAGGTAGGGCGCAAATCTCGCTACAAGCTATCTGATGTAAAATCAATATTGGAGGGTAGAGGATGAAAAAGATAGAAATCATCAATGACAATCATCATCATCACGTATTCGTTGGCAACACCGATTTCTGGCTCGATACAATGGAGATGATTGAGCTATACAAGAAACTCGGACAAGAAAAATTATAAACAATAAAAACATTCAGACAATGGAACAGAAAGATATTGATATTTACGAGATACTCAAAGATGAAGAGTACGGTACAGAGTTGTACACGCCAATATGCGGAAAGGTGTGGCACAGTGGAATGGCAAACGACAAGGACAGTGCGAAAGCAATCTGGACTGAGGACAAAGATGGAAGAGAACACTTTTTTGACAAGAACGGAAAAATCGATAAAGAAGGAGAAGTTCTGCTCTTCTCATCTAACGAAATGAGAGACTGGAGCAAGTTCTTCAAGAAGGGAGACGTGCTGGAGTATGCAGGTAAGGACACGCAGGGCACCTGCATTTTCGTGAAATACGAGGATGACACGAAGATGAAGTTTGTCGGAGTATACCTCAAGGAGAAAGAATGTATCTACACGAGCCATGGGACTTTCCGAACAGTCGATTTTGTCAAGAGCGATGATCCAGCAGGATATATCCGATTCGTTGAAGAGCGGCTCGGTGGCAAGTTGAACCGTGAAACTCTGGAGATTGAGAAGCCAGCGAAACTTACGTTTGAAGTCGGCAAACTCTACGTTTTCAATGAGCAAGATGAGGACGGAGAGTTAGCTATCATCGGCAAGCTCATCGTCAAGAATGAAAGAAGAGATACGCTGACATTTGGCGACCAGTACGAAATCGAGACCGAGAAGTTCGTGACCGGTCAAGCCTTCGACCTGCGTATCAGCTTGCACGATGAACTTCGAGAAGCGACAGAGCTCGAAGTAGAACTGTTCAACAAGCATTATGCCATCTGGAAGAAAGAGAAGGAAGCGAAGGAGCAGCCAGCCTTCAAGACCTTTGACAAAGTTCTTGTAAGGTGCGGAAAAGGTTTCAAGTGGCTCCCAGCGTTCTTCATCCGAGACCGTGGAGAGAGTTTCACGAATAGATACAACGTGTTACCTTTGCACACCGGAAAGCCAGCGGATTTCTTTAGCTGCATCCAATTTGAGGGGCACGAGAATATCGCCTTCACTTCCTATGACGTTGAGGATTTACCATTCTAAGACGTATGGCGAGTGAATTATGCAAGGCTTGCGATTCCGGGCGAAACTGCATAAATGGGCTATACTGCCCGGCACGCAAGCAATATGTAGAACATCAGGCAATAAGTGAATGCAATGAGCGATTTCGCAACAAGGGAGAAGAACAGAACGTACTACCAGGAACACCGGGAACAGATCCTCAGAGCCACGAAGGAATGGCGAAAGAGAAACCGGGAAAAATACCGGGCGTATCAAAAGGAGTACTGGAGTAAGCACTACCGGAACTACGGTACGAAGAACCGGGTAGCCGACAGAGCGATGCGTGAGAGGAAGAAGCCGGACGTAGAGAAGGCTCTTTCTCTGTTCAAGAATCCGCAGCAGGCAGCGCATCTGGCTTGGCTGCTAGAAAACAAAAAGAATAATCGGTCGTGAGTTCAATAATAGAGTTTTTAACCAGCGAGGACAGAAGGGGGTGGCTCCCTATCAAAACAAATAAACTTATAACATCTTGAAATTACGATATGAGAGCCGGAAACGCATCTCCCGAAGTCTGACAACAAACAAAGAAAGCGAGGTGGTACATGAAGAAGTAAGAAAAAGAAATCGTTAGGAATTATGCTTTTATTCATTCGGCTGGCGGTGGAAGAAGGAAGAACCCTGCAACATATACATTCATTAAGTTATTCATTTATTTTGCAAGCGCAGGCGCAACTTCCGGAATCCCTGCCAGCTTTCTCTATCGCAACCAAAAAGAAGGGAAAGAAAGGGGTAGGGGAAAGATAGGGATAATAACGCATGTGTGCATGTATGTGCGCACGTAAAGGGTGTTGGATAATAAACTACACCAGCAAAACAAAATAAACGCTTATACGCGAAATTTGAACAAAATAAGTACTTTAAAGAAAAAATGAAATGGAAAAAGGAACAGTTATAATCGGAATCGACCCCGACAATCAGGAAAGCGGAGTTGGAGCAGTCTTTGACGACAAGAAGTTTCTCGCCTACAAAATGAATTTTCCTTCATTGATAGATTACCTCAAGGCTATGAATGAAAGTCGCAAGAAGATTAAGGTCGTTATTGAAGGCGGTTGGCTTAATAAGAGTAATTGGCATGTGCTTAATCGGTTCATGACAGCAGTCAAGGCAGCAGCAATCGGACGCTCTACCGGAATGAACCATCAGACCGGAATCTTGATTGTCGAGTGCTGCAAACACTACAATATCCCCTGCGAAATCATCAAGCCGCTAAAGAAGTGCTGGAAGGGTAAAGACGGAAAAATAACCCAAGACGAAATTGCTTATTTTGTAAGCGCAGGAGAGAAATTGCCGAGAATGAACCAAGACCAGAGAGACGCACTTCTCCTCGCGTGGGTCTGTGCAGGATACCCGGTCAAAGTAAAACCGCAGAAGCCACAGACAACCCTGCAGAAGACCATCCGAGCCTTTGATTGATAAGATAAAACGAAGTGTTGGAAAAAGTTAAAAGTGGGCAAAGAGCGAACAACTAAAGCAAAAAAGTCGTATCTTTGCGCCAATGTTTATCAGATAAGCAGTTTTTCGAACTTAAAACAAGAAGAAAATGAAAACAGAAGAAATCGCACTATCGAGGGTCAGCGAGAATGAGGCGAACCCTAGAGAGATAAGTCAAGCGAACTTTCAGAAGCTTGTGCAGAGCATCATCGTGTTCCCACGAATGTTGACCCTGCGCCCGATTGTTATTGATGAGACCTTCCATGCATTGGGTGGCAACATGAGACTGAAAGCCTTGCAGCACATTGTCACGATGGACGAAGCAGGCATTCAAGTTAAGCTGGATGCAGAGCAGCGTCTTTCCGATGAGGAGCAATCCGCATTGATGGAGTATTGGCAGGGATGGCAGCAGCAGCCAACAGTTACCGTGGTGAGCGCATCAGACTTGACAGAAGCACAAAAGCAGGAGTTCATGATTAAAGACAACCTATCCTTCGGCAACTGGGACTTCAACGACCTTGCGAACCGATGGGACAGCGCACAGCTTCAGAACTGGGGTATGCCAGTCTGGAACCCAGCACCAGTTGAAGCAAGCAGCACCAGCAAGTGCAAGAAGAAAGACAAGGGCGACCAAGAGGGCGACCCATTCGCAGGGGAACTACCTCCTGAAATCGAAGGGCAAGACTTAACTCCTGACGACTTGCCTACGATAATGGGCGATGGCGTTTTGCCACGTGAGAACGTAATCATTCACTACAAGCCAGCCGATGAGCCATTCCTTGCCAAGCTTCTGGGAGTTGATCATATCGACCGCATCGTCTGGAACTTTGACGAACTGAAACCAAGACAAGAAGGAAAGGAGGAAGACAATGGAGAAGAATAAAATCGAGAACATCAACCTGCACGACCTGGTGGAGAACCAAGACAACCCACGCAGCATTGAGCCACAGCAGATGCAGAAACTCGTTGAGAGTATTCTGACGTTTCCGAAGATGTTGAAGATGAGACCAATCGTCTGTAATGAGAACCGGGTTATCCTCGGAGGAAACATGCGCTTCCGTGCCCTGCTCAACATCGAGCAGATGGAAGACGAAGCTATCAAGAACGCAATAGATACCGTTGCCGTGAAACTGACCGATGGAGAGAAGCAGCAGCTTTGCAGCCACTGGGAGAAGTGGAAGGCAGAACCAAAGGTCGAGGTCGTTATGGCTGACAGCCTATCCGAGGAAGAGACGGACGAGTTCATCATCAAGGATAACGTCTATTTTGGCAGCTGGGATGAAGAGAAGCTAAAGGGAGCATTTGATGTGGACGATATGCAGCGATGGGGATTGAACCCCTGGGAAATCCAGCAGGAAGCCACGACCTACGAACCAGCAGAGGACGAAGAACAGCGCATCATCATCGTATACCGCAGCGAGGACGCACAAGCCGTGGCAGATATGCTGGGACTTGACGCAATCGAGAAGCGCAACTTTGATGTGGACGAACTCAAAGAAAAAACCGAATAGTCGGAAATTTAGCGTTTAAGTCGGAGAAACGTTTGAAATGGATAAACTATCCGCTCTGAACAATTCAATCCGGCAGAGGCGAAATTTAACAAAAATAACTCGAATATGAGAAAGACTTGTGTTTTTATCATTGGAACCAACGCCAGCGGAAAGAGCACCGTCGCCCGAAAGCTGATAGAAAGCTTTGGTGGCATTGAGAGCTACAAGGACGGAATAAGCAGCACCCAGCAGGGAGTTGCATTTGCAGGGCGATACGATGTTAAGTACGGAGGTGTTGACAATCTGAACGGTACGACCATACTTCGTGACATCGTGAAGAAGGCACTGGAGAGCACCGACTGCATCATTTGCGAGGGGATGAGACTTAAATGCTGGGGTCCGAACTTGACGCACGCAATGTTCAATGCGGACAGACAGATTGTAATCTTCTTATACGCACCACTGGAAGAAATCCAAAAAAGGCTCGCAGAACGGTCGAACGGAACGTTGAGCAAGGATATTATCCGGGGACAGCGAGAATCGGCACACTCGGCAAAGAAATGGCAAACTGCGGGGTGTGACGTTGTAGCGATAGACACCACGAAGCAGACAGCAGACCAAATCGCAGACTTTATCATCAACAAAATAAATTCATGAGGATATGGCAGAACATTATGGCAACACGCCAAGAATAACATACGAGTTTCCCGACTGCTCAATGCCAATGGCTTTTGATACTTACAATAATTGCAGCTTTGGCTGTATGTATTGCTTTGCTCAGAACCAGCGAGGTATTGGCAGCAAGAAGAAGGAATACCTGCACAAGGAGGTTAAAGACGTGAGCGTTGAGCGCATCAAACGAATGTTCATTGACCCAGACAAGCACGGTGGAGACTTTGCGCCATACATCAAGGCTCGCAAGGTTATGCAGTGGGGAAGCATGAGCGACCAGTTCGATAACTTCGAACGTAAGTACGGAACGACACTGGAGCTTTTGCGCTTCTTCAAGGATATAGACTATCCGCTTTGCTTCTCGACCAAGGGAGCATGGTTCACCAAGGATGAGCGATACATGGACTTGATCAGAGGGCAGAAGAACTGGAACTTCAAGTTCTCAATCATCACCAGCGATGCAGAGAAGGCTAGAGTAATAGAGCGAGGGGTGGAAAGCCCACAAGCAAGACTTGAAGCCATCGAGCGCATCGCCAATGCAGGAGCAGGAGGTGCAACGCTGAGACTGAGACCCTTCATCATCGGAGTGAGCACGCCAACGTACCTCGACCTTATCAAGGAAGCATTCAACAGAGGGGCTACAGCTTTGAGCACTGAATTCTTCTGTCTGGAAACGAGAAGCCCGACATTGAGGGAATTGTTGCCTACCATCAGCAAGATGGCAGGTTTCGACATTCTCGCATTCTACAAGAAGTACAGCGTACAGTCCGGCTATCTGAGACTTAACCGCAAGGTTAAAGAACCGTTCTTCAGGAATATGAAGGAACTTTGCGACCAGCTGGGAATGCGCTTTTATGTATCGGACGCACACTTCAAGGAACTTTGCCACAACGGAAGTTGCTGCGGATTGCCGCCAACATGGAACTACAGCAGGGGGCAGATGTGCGAAGCACTGAACATTTGCAAGCGCAAGGGATACGTGAGGTGGAGCGACATCAAGCTGGATGCAGAGAACCTTTTGAGGGCGAGACTGGAGAAGGCGATGAACCTGGGAACAAGAGAGAAGTACTCGAAGTATTACACGATGAGCGCAGCCGACTACATGAAGTGGTGCTGGAACAATCCGCAGGCAGCGCACTCGCCATACAAGATGTTCGAAGGGGCAATGTTGCCAGCTGACGAACGAGACAGCGAGGGAAACATCGTATACAAGTACAACGGAGCGAAATTTTAAACCAAGAATCGTATGCCACAAGGTAATAACAACAAACATCGAGCGCAGAAAATCGACATCGAGAACCGCCTGCAGATTATCGCACCATTATACCGCAAAGGGTGGACGGAGCGAGAAATCACGGCAGAGGTGAGGAAACGGCTCGACAGACCGAAATACAATCAAGCACACTGCGACATTCAGCGGTTATTGAAGGAGTGGAGGGAAGAGAGACTGACCGACACAGACGAGAAAATAACCAGCGAGGTGGCAAGGTTGAAGCTGGTGATACGTGAAGCGTGGGAAGCCTGGGAGAAGTCGAAGGAAGACTACCACTTGCAGAAATCAACCCAGCATGGACAGCCTTTATTTGATGAGCGAGGAAAGCAGATTTCAATCGAGACCGTCAAGGCGATAATGTACGATGCCGAGAAGCGAGGATTCGGAGAACCACGCTACCTCGACATCATCATCAAGGCAGAGACGCAAATCTGCAAGCTGCTCGGACTGGATAAGGTCGTGCTCGACCTGAACGCAGGCTTCCAAGGTGGCATCGAGGTACGCTACATAAACTCGGGACACCAGTGTGCATCCAGCGAGCAGGAAGTAATCGAGCGTGAAGGATTGGATAAAGAATAATTTTTTACCATAATTTTGTTTTAAGTTTTATTGTTTGTAAGAATGGCACTATTTGACGTTATTGGTGAACTGTATGCCCCGAATGCGGACGTGAAGCCAAGGTTTCTCGTAAACCAAGGAGGCACGTCCTCGGGGAAGACATACACCATCATGCAGCGTCTTATAGTGCTTTCTTTTGAGCATCCAAGGGTAATTATCACGGTGTGCGGTCAAGACCTTCCGAACCTAAAGGTGGGAGCCATGCGAGACCTCGACACCATCCTGCACACAAGGGCAGAGTTACTGGACTGGTTCAAGAACAATAAGAGCGACAGCAGCTACCGGGGAAAGAATGGCTCAATCATCGAGTTCAAGAGTTACCAAGATGCGCAGGATGCGAAGAACGGTAAGCGAGACTATCTGTTCGTGAACGAGGCGAACGGTGTGCCCTACGAAGTGTTCTGGCAGCTTGCCATCCGAACCCGAAAGCAGGTGTTCATCGACTACAATCCGAGCGCAAGGTTTTGGGTACACAACAACATCATCGGAAGGGATGACTGCCGACTGATCCTAAGCGACCACCGAAACAACCGATTCCTTACTGAGCAGGAACACAAGAAAATTGAAGAGATTGACGACCCCGAACTGTGGAGAGTATATGCGCGTGGACTGACCGGAAAGATAACCGGGCTTATTTTCACCAACTGGGGCATCGTTGACAAGCTGCCACCAAGGGAGGAGTGGAAGATGGAATGCAGGGGTATGGACTTCGGATTCACCAACGACCCAACTGCGCTGGAGCACGTAATATTGGCGCACGGAGAGTTATGGGTGGACGAAGAAATCTACCAGCCTGGAATGACGAACGATGACATCGCAGACCGATGCAAGGAACAAGGACGGACGAAACGAGACCTTATCATTGCGGATTCGGCAGAGCCTAAGAGCATTCAGGAGATACACAACCGAGGGCTGTGGATAATCGGCAGCACCAAGGGAGCGGACAGCATCAACAACGGCATCGACATCTTGAAGCGTTTCCGCATCAACATAACCAGACGCAGCCACGGCATAATCGGGAACATGCAGCAATACAAGTGGAAGAAGTCAAGGGATGGAGAGACAACGAACCAGCCTATAGACGCATTTAATCACGGCATAGACGCAATACGATACGTAGCCTTGAAGAAGTTATCCGTAGCAAGCCATGGAACAGCTAGGGCGCACGTATTGAGGCAAAGATAACGACAAAAAAATATAAAGCGTATGGATAAGAACACGACATTCAAGTATTGGCTGGCAGTGGCAAGGCACACCAGCTACAAAATCGGCAAGCAGCCACGACCAGCTTTCGTTGGAGGAAAGCAAGTGCCCGACAATCTCAACCAGCTATCCATCGGGCAGCTGATAGACCTTTCCCAGCTATCAGACAGCGAAGAAAGTCTGTATCAGATAGTGACAACCGTCCTCGGTCTGAGCCACAAGGAAGTGGAGCAGGCTAGGGCGGTTGATGTCGTTATGCTCATCGGCTGGGTAACATCAGAGGTGGAGCGCATCAATAAACTCTTCGAGAGCACCGACACAGCGAAGCCAACAAGACTGGAGAAGGAAGCAGGCATAGATACCCTGCGCTTTGGTCTGTTCGGCATGTTGGACTGGTACGCGGTAAGGATGGGCATCAGCGACCACGACCAAGTTCTGAAAACACCATGGCTTCGCATCTACAAGTGCATGGAAATGGACAACAAGAGAAGCGTGTACGAGCGGAACCTGCAGAAGTTGCAAGCGGAAGAAATGAAACGTAAATCTAGATAATTATGGCAACAATCAGAGAAACATTAAAGCAGTTGGCAGCAGACACGCTACCAGACTACACCTACCTTTTCGAGGACTGGGACACAGCGGACACCAAGCTGGAGAAACTGAACTATCCGGCAATCGTCTGCATCATCCCAGCCAGCGGCACGACAGAGATACGCAACGGCAGGGTATACGACACCGTGAACGTTGCCCTGGCGTATCTCGACACCGTACCGAGGGGAGCGGAAGGAGAAGACAACGGAGAGTGCATCGACCGAATGAAGGTGGCAGGGGCGAGGATGATACGAGCCATCAACCAGTCGCGCCAGTTCGAACCATTGGAAGGGCAGCAGTACTACGAGACCATCATCGAGCGTTTGAGCACGATCGTGTCGGGCGTAATGTACTCCCTGCAACTGACACAGAGAATAGGAGGATGTGAGGTATGAGCAAGGGAGGTATTCAATTCGACCCCAAGGCGGCATCGCTCATAATGCGTGAGGAGGTTGAGAGAGCACGGCAGCTTATCATCAACCACATACGTATCAACGGACAGAACGCATCGGGGCGCACCATTGCGAGCCTAAAGGTGGAGCAGCCCAGCGAGGAAGAAACCATCCTCTGGGGACACAAGCCATTCGGAGTTCTCGAGACCGGACGAAGGGCAGGAAAGATACCATACGGCTTCCGTGGCATCATCCGGCAGTGGATGAAAGACAAGGGACTGCATGGCACACCTATACCCTACAAGACCGACCGGGCACACAAGTACACTCCACAAGAGCGTGGCGACATGAGCATGGCAGGAGCCATCGCCCACACCATCGCCAACAAGGGTTCTAAACTGCACCGGACGGGCGGCAGGGCTGACGTATACAGCAACGTTGTGACCGACACGATGAAGCGGCTCGAGCAGCGACTTATTTTCTTAATCCACCAGTCGGTGGGAAGTATCAAACTTAACAATGAGACGGTATGAGACAGACAGTGAACAACGGATATTCTTTTTTCTATCCAGATGAAGTGTGCTTCGCATTCTTGCCTTGCATCATCAAGGCGAGCGGAAGCAACCTATCGTGGATTGAGGTAATAATAAGATGTGGTAACTCAGAACGAGCCTACAATGTGGAGGCGTTCAACGGAAAGTGTATAACAGACTTCAAAGCATACGTGCAAGCCATTTTCGATGGACGCATCAATGCAGGCGTGGACTGGACGATAAACTATGACGTCAATAACTTATCCCAGCACATAAGATTTGAGGTTAACGCATACGATGACAGAGACGGACAGCTTGCGAGCATCGAATTCACTACGAACGTAGTATGGGGTGCGCCAAGGTTCGGGGAGACCTGGAACGTCTACAAACGCCTTACGTGGTTCACCAACTATCCGTTCTCTTTTGGTATGTATTTAAGTAAGGCGGACACCAAACTGCTTATAGGTTACGAGGGAGCACCCAACAAGCTGCTTGAGATTCCGATCACCAACATGATAGACTTCAATGCAGCCATATTACCAAGCGGTGCCAGGTACTGGAACATCTACGACTACGATGGAGAGATTCAGCAGGGAACGTTTGACAATACTTTCGACCTTACTTTCTGTCTATCTGCCGGTGGAAAGCAGTCACTATTGCTGCGCATTGACAGAGACGATACCGAGAGCGGCATCTATCTGCGTTGGATTGACCGACACGGATTCATTCGCTATTGGCTATTTGCGTCTGGGGAGGAAACGAGAGAAATAGTCAGCGACCTGAGTTTCATACGCAACAATCTGGGCAAATACAGCGACATATACGGCTACGTTGGCGACAGCGGAAGAAGGCAGGGATACGAGCGCACGGATTCAATCAAACTTTGTGCCCCGTTGGTTGACAGTGATACGTTCGATATGCTGCAAGACCTAGCCAGCAGCCCAGTCGTTGACATGTACCTCGGGGGAGACTGGATGCACGAGGAAGACCAGTGGACGAGCGTAACAATCAAGGCAGGAAGCTACACGAAGAGCACAGCTTGCTTGCAGGATTTCGTGTGCGAAATGATAATAAATGACATTAACGTTCAGAGATTATGACAGACCAGCAACTTTATATAGACGGTGTTTTGATGGATTTGCCGGAGAGCACCGATGTGGTGCTCGACATTAAGAGCAACCTTTTTCGTGACGTCACGAAAATGACCTCTAACTACACGTACACCATCCAGCTACCACGGACGGTGCATAATCTTTCAGTTCTGCAGCAAGCGGACAGACCGAAGAGCGGCAGCAGATACCCTTTTATTTTCCACCAGTGCAGTTATTTCCGTGGAGGTGTACAAATTATCAAGGACGGACGATTGAACGTTCTGAGCATCGAGGAAAGCATCGAGGTTTCAATCTACTGGGGTATTATGCCAGCGTTCACGAAGTTACTGGAGAGCGGAATGAAACTGAACGAACTGGGAGTGACAGACAGAGTGCTTTTTGAAAAGTACAACACCCCGAACACAAGGGAGGAAGCCGTGAGCAAGGGGATATTCTTTGCTTATTACAATCCATACCGAATTGAGAGCAAAGATAACTTTGGTATTAATCTGGTGCAGAGGAATAAGTATACCACGACACAATACTCGGCTAGCCGTGGACGCATCAGAACTGGCGCAGAGGTCGGAAAGTACATCAGTGGAAATATAGAGAACGCATCGGACACGATTTGTGCTCTCATCCCCTTCTTGCCATCATCAACGGCAAATGTGCAAGCGCAAGGAAAGGGCGATTACAGAAGCTATGCAGTACTGGATAAGTACATGCGGGTTATATCCGTGAGCAGAGAAGATGAGACGCTGGAAGTATACACCATCAGAGGAGAGGCTAGAGCTGCATACCTCGTAGTGAATGCACCTGCCGAATATTACAGCACTCTGTCGCTATCAGTTACCGGGCTGACACCTATGCACGAAATGATAGATGGCGATAATAAGGAGGATTTCGTAGGCGATGATGTGGCGGTGAACGAATATAAGACTTCTCCAAAATTCTTGCAGCCATGTGTGACTGTAAACTGGCTATTGTCAAGGATAGCGAGGAAGTCGGGCGTATCTTTCGTTTGGCAGGATGATGAAGCAAAGAAGATGTTGAACAACCTCGTTGTGCCTATAATCAACAACAAGGCAGACGACAAGACAATCATCGGTAATCTGACCGCAGACGTTAAGAGCCGGGACGGACTAGGTGCGCTTTCCTTTTCCGTCAACAGCTCATTGACATCAGTCACACCAAGCACTGGCAGCGATGTACAGAAACTGACGATAACAAAGGATTGCGAGCTGACCTTTGATGTGCAAGTGCAATACTACGTCAGACATCAGTTTGAAGACGCAGCGGAGATTCAGTTGCCTATGGGCGTGAAAATGACCGTGACAACACCAAGCACTACTGGAGGTGAGGCATCCACGCAGGAATACGAGTTCGGAGATTTGAAGTACGAGGATGGACAGGTTAAGTACCCGGTCGTACTACGCAGATATGCTATCGATGGCTATCTTTATTTGCTTTCGGCAGGGACAAACACTATATCGCTAAAGAAGGACGATGTACTGACGTTTGAGACTATCATGCACGGAATAAACACAGTCAACATGCCTTCCGTTTATGGCGGCAAAATCACTGCGAGCGTCAAGAGTGGGGACAGCGTACAGATTGGGGGAAGTTTCCCTATCGGCATAAACCTGCCTGAAATCGAGGTAACAAACTTCATTAAGTTTTTGGCTTTGATAACTGGCTCGTTCCCTAGGCAACTGACCAACAGCACGCAAGTGCAGTTTATCATGTTTACCAGAGTTTGGGCAAACAAGGCGAACGCCTACGACTGGAGCGGAAAACTCATTCCGTATGACCGCCAAGGTGCACCACGGAAAAGCGAGTATTCCGTTTCAGACTTTATGCAACACAACCGCTACAAGTGGAAGGAAGACGAAGAGACAACCGGGGACTATGATGCAGACCTCGCAATCAGCAACCAGACTTTGGGCTATGAGCAGGACACGTGGACGCTACCTTTTGCAGCCAGCGATGACAACCGCATACCGATAAGAACACTGGATTCTTTCGGCATGAAGAATGGTGGAGAGTATAAGGGATGCAAGGAGCGAATAATGACGCTTAGGGATGATAAGGAGCAAGCTGCACTTCGATTTGATATTGACCTTCAGAACATATTCGATACGAAGTACAAGCAGCTTGCAGCAAGTATCGCCAGGGCGCACGTAATCACGGAACGGCTCAATCTGTCGGACTTGAATATACTAGATTTTGACGAAACGAAGCCAGTGTACCTTGCCCAGTACGGAGCGTATTTTGCGGTTCTCGAAATCAAGACAACAAACAGCGGATATTGCGAGGTTACAATGATAGAGTTGAACAACTAAAAAGAACGAACTATGGTAAGTGAAGACAAACAGCAGATTCTTGACATCAAGGTCAAGTACGAGGATGCAATCTATGGCATCATCAGATACAAGGAAAAGATAGACCAGCTAAAGCAATCCATCAAGGACTTGCAGCAGCAGGAAAAAGACAAGACCATTACGACCAACGAGATGAAGGTGCAGACGGAAGCCATCAACGCAACCATCAAGGAGTATCAGTACAACGTGCGCACCTTGCGGAAGGAGATCCAGAACAACGTGCGCACAGAGAACGAGCAGGAAGGCAGCTTGAAGCAGCTGCGTGCCCAGCTTTCCAATGCCACCAAGGCTTACGATGAGATGAGCCGTGCCGAGCGTGATAGTTCCAAGGGTCAGGAGATGCAGGAGCATATCCAAGACTTGATAGAGGAGCTGAAAGAGGCTGAGGAGGCTACTGGAAGATTTCAGCGCAGTGTCGGCAGCTATTACGATTCAATGATGAAGGCGGCTGACGACCTACAGAATACCGAGTTTTTCGGTTTTGATGTTGTTGATGATACTGGAATCGGAAAGGTTATGGAAATGGGAAAGTCTGTGGAAGACCTAAGGGTAAAGTTTGGTGCGTTGAAAAATACGGCTCTTTCCTTATTGACCAACCCTTATTTCCTAGCCATGGCAGGTGTGGCTGGTGTCGGAATGGCTTTCAAATGGTTCTATGACTACAACAAGGGCATAGAGGAAGCCACACGCAAGACCATGCAGTTCACTGGGCTTTTCGGTGACGAAATGAAATCAGTGAGAAATCAAGCCTTGGCAATCAGCGAGACGTTTTCCGTTGATTTTGGCGAAACCTTGCAATCCGCAAATGTAATGAGCAAGCAGTTTGGCATCAGTGTATCAGAATCGCTAAAGCTCTTGCAAGATGGCTTTGTGGCTGGTGCGAATGCTAGTGATGAGTTCCTAGAGAACGTGAAGGAATACCCAACGTACCTAAAGGAAGCTGGATTGAATGCTGAGCAATTCGTGGCTATATCAACCAACGCCACCAAGCAGGGAATATTCTCTGATAAGGGTCTTGACACCATCAAGGAGGGTAATCTTAGACTTCGAGAGATGACCACCGCAACAGCAGCCGCATTGGATGGCATAGGTATATCAAGCGAGAAAGTTCAGAAAGAACTGCAAAACGGTAGCAAGACCACATTTGACATCATGCAGGAGGTCGGAAACAAGCTGAAGGAGTACCCTGCTTCATCAGCCAAGGTAGGAAAAGCCATCGCAGATATATTTGGAGGTCCTGGCGAGGATGCAGGTCTAAAGTACATCGAGACCCTCGGAGACATTGAGATGAACATGGATAAGGTCAAGGAACAATCCAGTGATGTTGCCAAGGCTCAGGAAAAGCAGGTGGAAGCCAACAAGCGTTTGAAGGATACCGCAAGTGCACTCTTTGACGTTACTGGTGGCGGCTTCGAAATGATGAAGGCTCAGGCGGCAACATTCGTGAGCAACCATCTAACGAAACTATTGAGGGCAATCATCAACCTTTATAACCAAAGCGTGGCATTTAGGGGATTGATTCAGTTGATAGGCTTTTCGTTTAAGTCTGTCGGGCAGGTTGCCTTGTTTGCCTTCAACATCATCATAGATGCCATTAAGCTTGTTGCAAGACCAGTGAGGGGACTGTTGCAGATGTTTGAGGGCTTTTTCTCCTTTGACGTGAATAAGATGCGAGACGGCTTTAACTCCATCTTTTCGGGTCTTGGCAATACAGTGAAGGAGGCTTGGGGAGACTTGAAGAAATTCGGCAGCGGAATGGCTGATGCTATCGTGGGTGGCATGAAGAATACTTTTAACCATGCTAACATCAAGATACCAGTCAGCGCAGATGCGCCATCCATGGCGACCGCCACAACCGACAATACAAAGCTCAAGGACGGCACTAATATCGCCAGCACTACCCCTAAGACCAAGAGGGAGAAGGCAGCAGCCGACAAGGCGGCAAAGGAGGAAGCCGAGCGCAGGAAGAAGCAGGAAAAGGAATTGCAGGAAGCGATTGCGCTTATCCAGTTTCAGCACAACGAGCAAGTAATGGACGCAAAGAAGCGATACCTTGCAGGCATGTACGACAACGAGCGAGACTACAGCAACGACCTCGAACAGCTGGAGAAGAACATGGTGGCACGAAGCATTGACGCATACGTGGCGGCTGGGCAAATCGGAGCGGAAAAGGCGCAGGAAATGCAGGCAAAACTTCTCGACATCATGATAAAAGCAAAAGCGGACTTGAATAACCAAGCGAAGGAGATTGTGGACGAACTCAACAAGGAGTTCGAGGAAGCAGAGAAGAAGCGAAGGGATGCGGACATCATGAACGGTGGCACTGGAGAGGAAGACGATGCAGCCAAGCTGGAGAGATACAAGGCTTTTCTAGAAAGCAAGATACAAGCCTACAAGGACTATGCAGCCGTGCAGGAACAGCTCCAGAAAGGCCTGAGCGATACTAACGTGGAAATACAAAAGAATGAGAATGATAAAAAGAAGCAGTTGACAGAAGAACAACTTCAAAACATGAAAAACTATATTTTGGCAGTTGGAGATGCTTTTGTCGATTTCTTTAATAGTGAAGATAAATCTTTTCATTCTTTTCTGAAATCTTTACTTAGCTCTTTGCTTGATGCCGTAGAGATAGCCATGGAGGCACAATACATTGAAATCCTAGGAAGAGGCTTAGCTAAACTCGGATGGGCAGGCGTGGCAGACGCAGCAGCGAAACTCGCATTGCTTAAAGCAGCATTCGCAGGAGCGAAAGCACTCGTCAAGGGCTTCTCCACTGGTGGCTACGTCCAAGGCTCGGGCACTGGAACGAGCGACAGCATCCCGGCAAGGCTTTCCAATGGCGAGAGCGTAATGACCGCCAAGGCGACATCGATGTTCAGTCCGATATTATCCGCATTCAACCAGCTAGGCGGTGGCGTACCTATCGTAGTAAATAACGGAGGCAGCAATATCGGCATGGATATGCTGGCGGCAGCTGTAGCAAGAGGGTATCAGATGGCTCCTCAGCCAGTAGTGAGCGTTGAGGAGATAAACCGAACCCAGCGGAGAGTGCAGACGATAGAAAATATCGGCAGGATTTAAAGTGTAGTTATTTCTTTAAGATTTGCGTTCTGAGCGGTTTTCGCTTAAAGGTGGTAAAGTTACACACCCAAGGAGGTAAAAGCCGCTTAGAGCGCAAATTTTCGGCTTGTTTAGGAAAATTAACTGTTTATGAGATAAACATATTGAAAATAATCGTATCTTTGCAGCGTTTTAAAACTTAAAAATAACGTTTCAATGGCAAAACTCAGAATATACAACGACATCGACAGCCAAGACAACAAGTTTTGGTATCAATGGATTGGTGGTGACTGCGTATGTTTTCAGGATATAGATGCTTTTGCAGCAAGCATACCGAAGGATGATGATACCATCGATATGCGTATCTTCTGCAATGGCGGCTCGGTGGTTGAAGGCTGGGCAATCTACGACCGACTGCGACAGAGCGGAAAGAAGATTTCCTGCACCGTTGAGGGCAAGGCAGCATCCATGGCAACAATCATCATGCTCGCAGCACCAAAGGAGAACCGCAAGGCATACGAGAACGCTGCCTTTCTGCTGCACAATCCGTGGGTTCCTGGCTGGGGGTTGGGCGACCAGCTGAACGCAAAGGACTTGAAGAACCTGGGCGAGGAAATGCAGATGTGGCAGGATAAGATGGTGGACGCATACGTAGAGCGGTGCGAGTGCGATAGGGAAGAGATTCAAACCCTGATGGATAAGGACATCTTCATCAACACCAGCGAGGCTTTGCGCCTAGGTCTTATCAGCAGCACCATTGTACCACTCAGCGCAAGCGCATCGAAACGCAACATAGAAAATTTTATTAATTCAAAACAACAAAATCCAAAAGCAATGGAGAAAAAGACAGAAGTAAAGGCTTCTCTCCTCGACAAGATTCTCGCCAAGTTGGGCGTGAAGACACTGGAGGAAGCAGAGCAGGTGGTGGAAGAGCCACAAGCCAAGGCAGAGCCAAAGGCGATGGAACTCAACACATCGGACGGTCAAGTTCTGACCGTTGAGCGTGAAGAGGGAGATCCACAAGTTGGCGACAAGGCAAGTCCGGACGGAACGTTTGAAATGCCGGACGGTAAGACAATTGTTGTCGAGGACGGTGTAATTACCGACATTCAGACCGCAGGCAATGAAGGCAATGAAGGCGGTGAAGGCAATGAAGGCGGTGAGGGCGGCAGCGCATCAAGCACCGACAACGAAACCGTAGCCAAGTTGAAACAGCAGGTTGCAGCACTCAAGCAGCAGTTGAACGACACCAAGGCACAGCTGGCAGGCGCACAGAAACTCGCAAAGAGCAAGGAAGACATGCGCATCCTGAATGCCGTGAAGATGGCAGGCGGTGCTGAGAAGGTGTTGGCAGGCTACAGCAGCCACTACCAGCCAGCGCAGCGACAGCCAAGCGGCAAGGGCGCAGGCGACAACGTGAACGCTGTCGAGGAAGGCAAGAACGCTATCAAGGAGAGACTTGCCAAGCTCCACAAAAAGGGCAAGAAGTAACCAAGTATTAACCCATTAAATCAAAAGAAAATAATGGCAGGATTTACAAAGAAGCAGCTGGAGAACCTTACACTCCAGCCAGAAAACCTCGCAAGCATCAAGGATGCAGTTCAGGAAACCTTCTACAACGATGAGGATTTCTCTTCATTCGTGAACATCATGAAGGTCAAGAACGATGATCCAATTGCACTTATCGGTGAGATGGAGATGGTCGGTAAGAAGGGTGGCGGTTGCGACCCTACCTACGAAGAGAAGGGCATCGCCAACTCTCAGAAGCGTTGGGAACTCGGGCAGTGGGAAATCCCTATCAAGATTTGCTACGAGGCATTGAAGGGAACCATCGCTGAGTATTCATTGAAGACTGGCACAGCCATTGGCGACCTTACCAGCACCGACTTTATGACCATCTACACCGATGCACTCCAGCGAGCCATGCAGCAGATGATTTGGCGTTTCGGCTGGTTCGGTGACAAGGCGGCAGCATTGGCAGGTGAAGGTGGAGGCAAGCTGACAGCAGGGTCGGACGTTAATATGTTCAACGTCTGTGACGGTCTCTTCAAGCGCATCTTTACAGCCACAGCAGCAAAGAACCATACCACCATCGCAGCCAACAGCGAGACCACGGCAGCAGCGCAGGTTTCAGCATTGCGCAAAAAGGGTACGGCTACAACACTCGTTGACACCATCTTGATGGACGTGGACACACGTATCGTTGACGATAGCGATGCCGTGTTGCTTATGACACGCTCGCTTGCTGACGCATTGACCTACGACATCAAGCAGACCTACCACGATATTATGCCGTGGGAGAAGGTGTTCGATGGATTCGATTTAGCGACCTACAACGGAGTGAAGATTGCTCGTGTCGGCATCTGGGATAGAATGATTAACGCATACGAGAAGGGCGAGACGACAGTCAACCTTCCACACCGTGCGGTATTCTGCAACCCGAAGCACCTTATGGTGGGCACTGATGCCGATGCACTCATCAGCGACCTCGACATCTGGTTCGACCAGAAGGAGCGCAGAAACTATCTCTATGCTACAGGTAAGATTGGAACGGCTCTCCTCGAAGAGGACATGATCCATGCAGCTTACTAATCGCTCCAAATTTTCAGTTTAGTATTAAGTTATTTTGACAATCCTCAACACCCACAAAACGGTGTTGGGGATATAACAATTTAAAACGAATTAATATGGCAACAACTTGCGAGAGCCTTATCGCCCAGGACATCATCATCCCTTGCGAAGACCAGGTAACAAAGGGACTGGAGGGCGATGGACTTATTATCAACCGAGACGACATTGACTTCACCAAGTCCGTTGTAGCGGGCAATATAATTAAAACATTAGTTTTGAAGACTGGCAAGAAAGCATACGCTATCCGGCAGGAAGGCAGCAAGCCATTCACTGGAACCAAGACTGAGCTGACCGTTGGCACGTATCGCAACAGCTGGAAGAACACCGTAGCAGTCGTGGTATTGGCTAACACACCTGACGTTTGCGCAAATATCATTGACGGACTGGCGAACGGAAAGTTCGTTATCATCCTTCGCAACCTCTCTAAGGGAGCGGACGGAAAGGCAGAGTATCAGGTGTTCGGATATGCGCAGGCACTGAAGGCAAGCGCAGGCGAGAACGACAAGTACTCAGACGACACCGAGGGTGGCTGGCTTATCACGCTGGAAGAGGAGAGCGTACCGAAGGCAGCTTATTTCTTCTTCGACACAGACAGCGAGACCACAGCAGCCAAGTATAAGAGCCTTCTGACGGAAGCAGCAGCGTAGCCTATGACATACAAGGAAGCAACAGCCAAGGTCGGGGAGTTGAAGGCACGTTTCGACAGTCCCTTTGATGCAACCGACAAGGCAGTTATAGAAACTCTATATTTCGAGGTGATACGCAAGCGGTTTGTACCGACAACCTGCCAGCAGTGTTACCACGATGCTTTGATTGAAATTTATCTAAAACTCAAAAAAGAAAAGGCAATGCCAAAAACATGTAATTACGCAATGAAGGCAGGTTTCATCATTTCCTGCCCGGACTTCTACCATGGTAAGATTTTCACTAACGAGAACCTGACCGACAAGGTAGCGCATGAATATCTGACGAAGTACCCACACATGGAAAGCTACTTTCAGAAGATACCCAGCGATGAACTCATCGAGAACAAGCAGCAGCCAGAAGGCAGCGACAGCGGTGCAGATGATACCACCGGGAAAGATCCTGCCGAAAAAGCAGCAGGCAGCGACAAGAAGAAAGACCTCGACCAAGCCGAAAAAGCAGGCAAGGAAGAGTAACAAAACAACAAGTAAAACGACACAAGCAGTATGAACGTTAAGACAGTTAAGAAGCCAAAGCGAAGAGTTGATATTGGCTACGTCAGCCGATTCAAGATGCAGGCATACGGATATGATAATCTTTATCCGCAGAACCTCGCACGCATCACTGAAGCCAGCGGTACGGCAATGCTGTGCCTTAACCGATATGCCCGATTCATTGAGGGCTACGGCTTTGATAGCGACATTCTAGCAGCGTTGGCGATGAACCCACAAGGGGACACGGCAGACGATTTGCTCCGGAACGTAGCGCAAGACCTCGCACGCTTTGGAGGCTTTGCCCTTCATGTAAACTACAACGTTCTAGGGCAGGTGTCGAGCGTGAGCCACGTACCCTTTGAAAATTGCCGCCTTGAAGAGACGGACGACAAGGGGAACGTGGCGCACGTCTTGCTGCATCCAGACTGGGAGCAGAAGAAAACGAGGAACGGAAAGCGGTTGATGGTGAACGAGAAGACCATTGAGCGCATCAACATTTTCAACCCTGACCCCGACATCGTTCTTGAACAGATTGAGAACGCAGGAGACATCGACAGCTACAAGGGGCAGATTCTGTGGCAGAGCCTAGACGGACAGTTCATTTATCCTACAGCCAGCTACGATTCAGCCATCACGGAGATTTCGACCGATGAGGGGCTGGGAAACGTGAAGATAAGGAACGTCAGAAACAACTTCCTTGTATCGTGTATGCTTGTAACAAAAAAGGGCGTTCCAAAGTTCAACGAGGAAGGCGAAGAGGTGGAGAGCGGACAGATGATTTCCGATGAAGACCTTTTGCAGTTCCAAGGGGACGAGAACACAGCGAAGATTCTTGCGGTCGAGGTTGAGAACGAGGAAGACGAACCAAAGGTTGTCGCTTTCCCAACGAAGAACTTCGACAAGGAGTTTTCCGTGACCGACAGCAGCGTTATCGAGCGCATCTACGCACAGTTCCACCAAGAACTCTTCTACTCCATCCGTATTGGCAAGCTGGGATTCAGCGGACAAGTTATGAAGGACGCTTACGAATACTATGCAGGCGAAGTGACGACCGAGCAGCGTTTCATCGAGCGAGCCTTCAAGAAGATTTTCAATAACTGGCAAGACCCAGCCATTCAGAACCTAGACCCCAAGCTGCAGCCGTTGAAGTATATTAGCAGCGAAGCGGCAGGAAACAACACTATAGATTAATTGATTGAGCCTATGGGAGAACAAAGAAAACAACTTATCACGGTTGATCAGTTCCGAGAACTGGCAAGACCGACCAGCGTACACCTAGATAAGGATGAAGCGAACGCATACATTCGGGAATGCGAAGATGCGAACATCATACCAGCCATAGGGTGGGAGCGGTTCAAGGCAGCGACCGGGCAGGGAGATTGGGGCGATTCAGTCTTGCCCGATTTCCAGCCTGCAACTTTCCTGGACGGTGGCGAATACACCACCAAGAAGGAGGGCGATTGCAGCCAAGAAGAAACCAAGGTGCAGAAGTACACCAGCGGAATACGCAAAGCACTCGCTTATTTCACGTATGCGAGGCTTTTTCGTGCCGATGGCACAATTATAAGCCGAGCAGGTGGAATGCGCCACAGAGACGATTATTCAGACCATGTTCAAGATTTGTCGAACAACAAGCAATACAACGACATCATGGACATGGCAGAAAGATATTTATCAGATGCACTCGAATATCTCAAGGCATTCACCCCGAAAGGGGAAGTGAAGACACAGCGAGGAACGAGGGCACATATTCACGCAATAGGCAACTAAAAGCACATAAGGCATGAACGAGGATATTCAAAAAATGCTCCGTATGGCAGAGCAGATACGAGACGCAACGCAGGTTGGGGAGAACACAGCGGTGCGTGTCGGCACGGAAATTTACGACATCGTTGTCGAGTTAAACAAGATGCTCGCCATGATGGACGATAAACTGGAGAACGATGCGGTCGTTAAGATTATCAAGAGTGAACTCGCCAAGATAACAATAACGGAAGCGCAAATTGCTGATGGGGCGATAACTGCAGCGAAGCTTGCTGACGGCTCTGTAAAGAACAGACACCTAGCATCCAATTGTGTGACCTCAGATAAAATACAACCGGGAGCGGTCAAACACGACCATCTGACCGAGGACTGTATATCAACTGGAAACATCAGAGACGGCAGCGTGACAGCAAAAAAACTCGGCACGGACATCTACAAGGATATTTCAAACAGAGTGACCGACATCGTGACGAAGGACTTCCCTCCAGCAATCACGGAGGAACAGATAACAGATATTACTAGTAAATAACAATTTAAAACAATAGATTATGCAATTTTTAGACGCAATTGGACTTGCTTCCTTTTGGAAGAAGATTAAGAACTGGGTTAATATTAATTATTTATCATTAACTGGTGGTACAATTAGAGGAAGTGTGTCTTTTTTAAATGAGGCAGATGGTGGTAAGTCTATAAGAATAGACCCATCCAATATTACTAATAGTAAGTATGGGGTTAATTATCTTTTTGCAAGTGGAAAAATGATTCCTATTGGTGCAGCTAATGGTGTTGCAGGACTTGATGCAAATGGCAATGTTCCATTAGCCCAATTAGGTAATCTTGATACTACAGTTGCAGAAGTAGTAACTGCTCTTCCTACAACTAATATTAAGAAGCATATTTATCTTATTAAAGATGCTAGTGGTGTTTCACAGAATCAATATGAGGAATATATTTATACTGGTGATACCAGTGCAACTTATGATGCTTCAAAATGGGAGAAACTCGGAGACTTCCGTGCTACAGTAGACCTTGCTGGTTATGCTAAAAAAAATGAGGCAGCGAATGAGTTACAGATTACTAGTCACGACACTCAGGTTAATTTCACATTTCTTGATATAGATGGAGGAGAAATAAGTGATAATGTCTTAAATCAAGCTACAAGTACGCAAGCTGGTGTTATGGCAGCCTCAGATAAAAAGAAACTTGATGGAATAGCAAGCAATGCCAATAATTACTCTTTGCCAACCGCAAGTTCAACCATAAAGGGTGGTATTACTCTTGGTTATTCACAGAATGGTAAGAACTACCCAGTTGTGCTTGACACCAATGGTAAGGCATACGTTAATGTTCCGTGGATTGACACAAACACCACATATGATTTGTCTCCTTATGCTAAGAAGAATGAGGCAGTGGGGAGTATAGACGTTGATGAAAGTGCAAATGCTGTTGATTTTGAATATAAGGATATAAATAACAATACACTAGGTTATGTTAGCCTAGAAAAGGCTACAGAGCATGTAGCTGGTGTTATGAGTTCAGAAGATAGAAAAAAGCTTAATGGAATAGCTTCTGGTGCAACTGCGGACTCTGCAATCCCAATATCGGTAATTGATGCATTAAATTAGAAAGGGGGTTTATATGATTTTCTTAGATGAAAGTGGACTAAAGAAGCTTTGGACGAAAATAAAATCGTATGTAAAAAATAACTATCTCCCGATTGTGTCGAAAGGTCGTGTCACCCCTAATCTTGTGCTGCAATTCCTTTCGATAGGAAATGATAACGAGATAAATGGCACATCGTACGATAGTGCTGGTAATGTAGTGTATAACAATCAAGTCCACATTAATTATACAAGTAGTGGAAATGTAACGCTCGCTTATGGTGGTGGTTATGTTGTCGTATGCGGTCGCGAAAGACTTATGGGTGCTGCTTTATCCGTGCATGGAAGCATCGCGGCATCAGGTTCCATCTCGGGCAACACATCTTCCGATGAACGCTTGAAGGAGAATATCAAGGATATTGATTGCTTGAGCATCATTAAGTCGATGGGTGGAACGAAGGCGTTTACGTACAAGGAGAACGGAGAGAAGAGCATCGGCTTCATCGCCCAAAATGTACGAAACTGCGAGTTCATGAAAGGTATCGTAACCGAGGATGAGGACGGCTACCTTGGCATTAATTATTGGGATCCAAAACTCGTTTCTGTATCCTTCGGTGCAATCGAGCAACTACAAGGCAAGATTGCAGAACTGGAGAAGAAACTTTCCGAGTTGCAGGGCACTGAGGTAAGCTAGGACAACAATATTCGGCTGGAAATATATACAATAATTTTAATAAATTATATATGAATGACAAGGAGAAAGAACTATGGCGAGTTATAGACAACGTAATCAAGTGTTGCGCTATTGAACTGCCGAACGGAGAATTAAGTATTACGAGAGAAGACGTTCTCGGCAAGTCTAGAGCTGAAAATCTCGTAATGGCAAGATGTATGGTCGTTGAGCAGATGATACACGCAGGATTCAGCATAACAACCATTGCGACCGTTCTGAACCGCACCGTTTCAGCAGTGAGACATCTTAGCAAGATGTCTTACACCTATATCAGTACGTCTCGAGTTTATCGACTTGCCACGGCACAAGCGACCTTGCTTAACAAGGACGTTGAGCCGATTTGTGTTTAATCAAAAAATAAAAAGAAAATAACCAAAAGCGTTCTTTGACAATAATTCGATAAATACCCCTGCACTAACTTTTTGGAGCGAGCCAAAAATCAGAGTAACTTTGCAGCGGATTCCAATATTTGGCTTCCGTAACGTAATTAACTCAAAATTTTATGGCAGACACTATCGAGAAAGTTTATTGCACTGGGGACGGTGGCAATGACAACCTAGCAGCAGCGTTGCTTGCTAGAGGTAGAGACAATGATCCAGCGACTATGCTGGCAGCAATGAACGGTGGTATGGGTGGAGGTTGGAACAACCCATTCGCCTACATGATGATGTTGGGAATGTTCCGCTTCATGTACGGTGATGGCTGGAACAACGGACAGAACGGAAACGTTCAGAGAGCCGAAATCCAGTCTCAGATTGACAGCCTTCGCAACCAGATGGCAGACAACCACAACAGCGACTTGTTGATGGGAGCAATCCAGGGCAACAACCAAGACTTGAAGACCTTGGCGGCTAACTTGAACTGCGACTTCAACGCATTGCAGGCTTCTGTTTGCGGCATTCAGGCAGGCATCCAGCAGATAAGCGGACAAGTCGGTTATTCGGCAGAGCGAGTAATCAATGCCATCTCGCAGGGTAACTTGCAGATGACCATGGCACTGAAGGACTGCTGCTGCACCACGCAGCAGAACATCATCAAGATGGGCTACGACAACCAGCTGGGGCAGAAGGACATCGAGAACTCGATGCAGCGAGGATTCGATTTCAATAACCGCAGCATAGAGCGAGGATTCTCGGCACTCGGTTTCCAGCTTCAGCAGGACAAGTGCGACATCATCCGCTCGAACCAAGACAACACCCAGCGAGTTATCGATGTACTTAACAATCACTGGCAGCAGGATTTGCAGCAGCGGTACAACGATGCACGCCTGGAGTTGAGCCAGCAGAGACAGAACGCTGAACTTATTGCAGCGTTGAAGACCACCACGACCACAACTGGAGCGTAGGTCTTAACAAAATCTATCAAGGGGCAACTCGCTGTTCTATCAGTGAGACCCCTTTTTGTCTATTTATCGAACTATTTAAAAAGAGCGCATTATGGAATTTAAGAATATACAGAGAAATCACCCGGTCTATCTGCTAGACAAGCAGACGGTGGAAGTTAAGGAAGGCAAGGTCGTAGACAACCAGCCGCACATCAACACTGGCATCGCAACCATTTCCAGCAGCGGACAGCAAATGCGAGACGTAACAATCGAGGTGGAGGGAAAGCAGACCATCTACACCATACCCGAACACCTCGGAGTTACCTTTGCAGGCGAAATCGTACTGGCAACCGACAAGGCAGACCTTTTGCCCGAAGTTGGGAAATTGGTAAATGAAGCCGATGAGATAATCAAGGCATACGAGCCAAGCAAGGAGCGGAAAGCCAAGGGCGAGGAACTGCTTGCAGCTTTGAACCCGGCAATCAAGGAGAAGCAGGAAACCGAAAAGCGTTTCAAGGCACTTGAGGGCGATATAAGCGGCATTCGTGGCATGGTTAAGCAATTACTCGACAAACTAGGATAGGAGGGGGCACAATGAAGAAAATAATCGTTTTGCGCCATTCTTGCGACAGCGAGGAAGAGCGACACCAGCACCAAGAGAGCGGCATCATCCACGGCTTACCATACGAGAAGGCAGCAAAGGCACTCATGGGAGCCAGTGGGTACGTGGCATACGTTGCCAAGCACGGCTACCATTTTACGAAGCAGCTAGCAATCAAGGCAAGCGAGCAGATGAAGAACGTAGACGGAACGAGCCACCGATGGACGGTAGACGAAATCCGGCTGGCAACAAACAACGAGATAATCTCCAAGGGCGCAACCATCGGGGATATTCTCTATTTGGCAAATATGGCTTATGCGGACTTCTACCCGAAGGTAATCAAGACCGAGAGCGACTGCGTACAGTATGCTATTGCCGTAGCCAGTGATCCGGACGGATACGAGGGTATGGCATTCTGCAGGTGGACAGCAGACATCATCGGGAAGGGCGTTACCATCGACTGGGAGAAATTGGAATAACCAAAAAAAATAAATTGATATGAGCGAAGTATTTCACGATTTTCAGGTGCACCACCTATATCTGTGCGCCCTAGTAATTTTTATCTGTTTCGCTACAATTCTGATAGCGATGACAATTGACCTTATAGCAGGCATACAGAAGGCGAAGGAACTTCATGTTGCAAGAACGTCAACCGGATTGAAGAAGACGTGCGACAAGGCGAAGAAGTATTTCCCGACATTCGGTATTGCTTCGCTTATGGACGTGGCTACGTGCATTATCTCTCCCTTCCCTTTGTTCGCCATCGCCTGGACGGTGTATCTGCTTTTGTGCGAGTTTAAGAGCATCCGGGAAAAAGCATACGAGAAGGCAGAGATAAGGAAGCAAGACCGCACGATGCAGGTGATCCTGGAGAATAAGGACGAAATTGCGAAGGCAGTTGTCGAGATAATGAAAGAAGAGCGGAAGAAAGGAGGAGATAATGAGGATAACTAGAGCGCAACTAATAAAGGTAATGCCGAATGCAGGCAGCAGGGCAGACACCTATCTTCCAATCATCAACGGATGGGCAGAGCATTTCCACATCAACACCCCACTAAGGATGGCGCACTACCTCGCACAGATTGCCCACGAATCCGGTGAGCTCAGATATACAAAGGAACTTGCAAGCGGAAGAGCCTACGAGGGCAGGAAAGACCTAGGCAACACCCAGCAGGGCGATGGCGTGAAGTACAAGGGCAGAGGATTGATACAGATTACCGGGCGAGCCAACTACCGGAAATATGCTAATTATTGCGGCTTCGATGTTGTGGGCAGTCCCGAACTTCTGGAGCGTTCTCTGGGAGCAACGAAATCCTCGATGTGGGTATTCGACACCTTCGGCTGCAATGAGTTGGCAGACAAAGACAACTTGAAGGCTATCCGCAGGAAGATAAACGGAGGCTATAATGGACTGGCAGCCTGCGAGAAGTATTTGAAGCGAGCCAAGGATGCCTTACAAATCGGGGTGCTTGCGCAATAAACACATCAATCTAACATTTATAAAGTATGGAAAATTCAAGAAAAGGGCGAAATTTGCGTTCTGTGGCGTTATTTCTCGCCATGCTTATAATTACCCCACTTTTGATTTTTGGCTGTTCCTGCGCTAAATCAGCCACAAATAACACAGTCTATCACGACAGCGCACACACCAGCGTAAGACGTGACAGCGTGAACCAGCGACAGATCCACTGGCAGGACACCCGGCAGCAGGACAGCGTAATCAAACATGACAGCGTGCTGGTGTACATCAAGGGCGACACCGTAATCAAGGAGCGGTGGCACAATCTTACGACCACCAGATGGAAGACAACGACCAAGACGGACACCATCGTGGGCGACATCTACAAATTCGTGACCGACACCGTGAAGGTCAAGTATTACGTCAACCGATACAAGACCAAGGAGGTGGAGAAGCCAGCGAGCGCATGGCACAAGATAAGGCTATTCATTGGCGATTGCGTGATTCTGTTTCTGTTCCTTCTTGCGGTTAACTGGATAAAGGAGCGCATCAAGAAAAGAGTTCAATAGGTTCAATCATAATATCAATCTTTAAAAGGGCAGGAAGCGCAGGAGAGCGTTTTTCTGCCCATTTTTTGTGCGTAGAACACTTTTCATTGAGAGAAAAGGGGTAGGGGTTATGAGAGTTAGATTATATTCATTCTAGCTAATGCGTGCAGGTTATTATTATATAGAGCGTGGAAAGCGTACCGAAAACAGCCAAAAGCGTACTGAAAACAGCCTAAAACGTACCGAAAACGACCGAAAATACCCGTGCTTACGACATAAACAGCCAATAAAAGTTAAAATATTAATATCTTTCGGGAAAAATTTTGGTGGAACCGAAAAATATTAATATCTTTGCATCGTGTTTAAGAGATAAGCATAATAAACACTCAGTAACTAAGCCCTAGGCAGCACGGTTAAGCCAGAGAAAAATGAAAAAGTCAAATTCAAACATTTTAGAGTTTACAACAAAGTTTATCAACTCAAACTTTCGTATCAAGGTCTTCGGACGCACAGAGGATGGCAAGAAGATAAACACACTCGTAGGAGTAAGCGGAATTTTAAAGCTCATCGGAGCGGAACTCTTCAACAAGTTCATCAAGCGAGCATTGAAGATGGCACAAGATGTTTGTATCTGCAAATTACGTAGAGGACTTCAAGTTAGTTTATATTCAAAATAAGACAATTATGGAATGGAGAACAATCAACGGGTATGGTGGAGTTTACCAAGTTTCTAATACTGGGGTCGTTAAAAGACTCCACCATGTTACGATTAACAAGAAAGGTGTTGCAATGACATTTAAAGAAAAGCGAATAAAGCCATTTAAAGATAAGTATGGTTATATGCACGTTTGTTTACAAGATGGCAAGAAACGCATAAATTGCCAAGTCCACAGATTGGTTATTTCTGCATTTAATCAAGGAGACACCAGTATGCAAGTAAACCACATTGATGGAAACAAGAAAAACAACCGCATTGAAAACCTAGAATGGGTAACACCAAAAGAGAATATCGAACATGCGGTAGAGCACGGACTTCGTGGAGATAATAACAGAAAGTCAATACAGAAACTTGTAAATGGTAAGATTACAGATACTTATATTTCCATCACGGAAGCTGCAAGAGTAAATCGTATAAGCAGACAATCTGTTTTCAGAAGTCTAAGGGGACACGCTATGAAAGGTGGGGTAATGTTCGTTTATTCTAACAAGGGAATATAAACAATGGCAAGAGCAAAATATTACATCACTGAAAGAGAAATTTAAATTTGGCAAGATATGAAGGAATACGACAAGATACCAGCACAAGCAGTGGTCGAGGTAACGACCAGCTGGGGAAGAACCTGCCTGCGAGAGATTGGGCGAGACCTAAAGGAAGGCACGGTGCTCGATGGCTATTATTATCCGGTAAGCAAGGCTTTCGACTTTAATTGGAAGGGTGAGGGAGTAATGCTGTGGATCGGGGACAACGGAAGGCTTGTCAGTCTCGGAGAAGGACAAAAGCATAAATACATGATGCTTGGTCGTCTATTATCCGATTGCAAGTACTTCCTTCGCAACCCATACGAGCGACACCTCTATTTTCCGAGCATCGCCCGGCATTGCAAGGAAATGCGCCAGTACTGGATGGAGTTGAACATCAAGCCGGAGTGGCTAAGCTACAAGCAGATTGGCAGGCTGGAGCACAAGATGAACAGAATGAAAACGAAGTTGGACAGACAATTTAAAAAAGACAGAAGACAATGACAAAACAAGAGTACAGAGAAGCCTTGCACGAAATCAACGTGAAGGCTGAGAACGAAAGAAGAGTACTGGCAAGAGCATTTGCTACCGAGCACAGCCCAGTTAATTTTGGCGATTATATCAGCGACCACTGCGACACGATAAGGGTTGAAAGCTGGGATGTTGTGAATGGAACCTACGAATACCCCTTGCCTTGCCTCGTATATCGAGGTATGACCTGCAAGAAGGATGGCACGCCACGAAAGAACCCGAAGAGGTGTAGCATCTATCAGTGCAACCTTTTGCGAGTAAATGGAGAACCAGTAAAGAATCACGGATATGGAGAATAATAGAAGAAACATCAAGAGAACGAAGAAGGGCGCAGGCGCAACGGTCAAGCTAGTTGGCATACAGATAGACAACGACCTGCTGCCTTTCCTCAACGCATTACCCAACAAGTCACGATTCATCAATGATTTGTTGAGAAAGAAATTTTTCGGAAAATAATTTGGTGGTTTCAAAGGAAAAGCGTACCTTTGCAACACTGAATGTTTAAAGTGGTCTCCACTTATTACCCCAGCGGCTCGACTTTTTCACCGCTGGGGTATTTTTGTGCTCTTTTCCCGATTTACCACGAAATTTGCGTTCTGAGCCGCTTACGTGGTAAGCACGTAAAACTATCCCCGAAAACAATTTGAGCCGTTTCTGCGGCAAATTCGCAAGAAATAAGGGCTATTTTTTGTCGTATAGCACGTAATCAATAACCCTGCGGTTTGCTTCATCTACTCTCGATAGGTCTGCATTGATGTAGGTATCAGTTACCCGAACACCGAACGAGTGACCCAGCGCAAGCGACACCACGTCCTTTTGTATACCAATGTTGAAGGCGATAGAAGCCCACGTATGGCGAGCGTAGTACGTAGTAAGCCCTGGGCGCACCTTTGCGAGTTTCTTATTAATCATGACCGTTGCAACATCAACGTTCCTGAAATGCTCCGAGAAACGAAGCAGCTTCTTTTCCCCTTTGTATTTCTCGATGATTCGGAGAGCTTCGGGATGAAGAAGGATGGAGTAATGCCTACCAGTCTTCGCCCGGTCGTATTCCAGTCTACCACGGACGATATTCTCCTTTGTCAAGGCGAACAAGTCACTCACATTGATACCAATCAGCAGGAACATCAGCAGGAACATGTCGACCAGCTCATCACCACCAGCTTCGAAGATAGAGCGGATTTCCTCAACGGACAAATCTCGCTTTTTCGTTGTCTCAAGCCGGAGACTGTACCTGCGGAAAGGGTAGTTTTTCGTCTGCTCATTATCTATCGCCAGATTAAAGACAGCAGCGACACAGAGCATCCTGCTGGCTCTGGTATTCCTAGACAAGCCTTCCTTTGCCATGAACGCATCGAAATCTTCAAGCCAAGACCGATTAATCTCATCGTATGTAAGCAGAGCCGCTTTTTCCTTCCCTAGGAAAGCTTCAATCTTTGCCCAAGTATATTTATATCTGTTTATCGTGTTCTCTTTCAGATTCCTGCCCTCGTATGCGATGAAGCCATCACGAAGCAAGGCGACCTTTTCCCTTGCAGGCTCGGCTTCAAGCATGATTAAGTCCCGGAGTTCCCTAGCCGTAATATCGCCCCGGTATGTTTCCCTGCATTGCGCCTTCATCATCATTCTATTATAAAAATTAAGGCGGTCAAGAAGAAAGTCGTTGATAGCATCACGATCCGGACGCTTGCGCACCTTGCAAGCCCTTTTATCCCATTCGTCTTTCTTGCAGTATTGATTGAGGGATATGAAGGCAGTCCCACCGTGATGATTGACGGCAAGCCGGATGGAGAACGTACCATCCTGCCTTTTTACCCTCGTATCTAAATATAGTCTAAGTGTTGCCATAATTCCGTGCAGTATTTATTCAGTTTATTTTCAGCGTTAAGAGCCGCAATTGTGCAACATGGTGCATGATTGCGGCATTTTCAAGTTATCAGAGCATCAGAGAACCCCTTTAAACACTGAGAAACACAGTAAAGTTGTACTTAAAATCATAATCTTTTCCTTTCTTTTTTATGTTATTATCAATGTTATTTATAGCTTAGACGATAAAAGTAGAGAAAAGGTTGCAGAAAATCCAAAAATAATTGTTACTTTTGCATTTGAAATATAAATATTTATAGGTTATATGAACAAGAGATTGATGTTTTCGGCAGCACTCGTGATGGCGCTGCTTTCGGCAAACGCTCAGAAAAGGGCGTTTACCATCGAGGATTTGTACAGGGTGAAGGGCCTATCTTCGGTGAGCCTTTCGCCTGATGGTAAGACGGTTTGCTATACCGCCAGTTCTTCTGACCTGAAGAGCCAGAAGTCTGGCTCC
>CDZI01011704.1_pt1 | contig 40906 bp, 40 predicted proteins | sample 554811 | NCBI WGS metagenome assembly CDZI01 (sample SAMEA3182110, study PRJEB8094) | gut metagenome | biome: human; feature: gut; material: Stool; isolation source: human stools | place: Canada | collected 2013-04-23
AAGGTCTCCATCGTGGGTGCGGGCCTGATGACCAACTGCGGCATGGCCGCCCGGATGTTTGAGGCGCTGTATGAGGCGGGCATCAACATCCAGATGATCAACACCTCTGAGATCCGGGTCTCCGTCCTGCTGGACGAGGGGGACGTGGACCGGGCAGTCCGGGCCATCCACGCCAAATTCTTTGACGAAATCTGAGTGATATAGCGGAACACGGGGAAGCCGGTATGGGTTCCCCGTGTCCCTTTGACTGTTTGGAAATCATTAAATAAGCCGCATCAAGCGGCGGAATGGAGATAGGTATGAACGCAATTGTAACCGTGATCGGAAAGGACAAGGTAGGTATCATCGCCGCCGTGTGCATCAAGCTGGCGGAGATGAACGTCAACGTGCTGGACATTTCCCAGACCATTCTGGACGGCAAGTTCACCATGGTCATGGCGGTAGATGCCGCCAATGCCAACGTGGGCTTTGAGGAACTGGCTGCCCAGCTTCGGGAGCTGGGGGAGGGGATGGAGCTGTCCATCCGCATCCAGCGGGAAGAAATTTTCGATGCCATGCACAGAATATAAGGAGAGAGAACGATGCTGAATCAAAAAGAGATCCTCTCTACCATCGCCATGATCGACCAGCAGCACTTGGACATCCGCACCATCACCATGGGTATTTCCCTCCTGAGCTGCTGCGATCCCGATGCGAAGAAGGCCTGTGACAAGATCTACGAGAAAATCACCCGGTACGCGGAAAAGCTGGTCAAGACCGGCGAGGATATCCAGCATGAATTCGGGATCCCCATTGTGAATAAGCGAATCTCCGTGACCCCCATGGCTCTGGTGGCCGGAGCCAGCGAGACGGAGGACTATGTACCCTTCGCAATGGCGCTGGACCGGGCGGCAAAGACCTGCGGCGTCAACTTTATCGGCGGTTATTCCGCACTGGTGCAGAAGGGAATGACCCTTGCCGACGAAAAGCTGATCCGCTCCATTCCGGAGGCCCTGGACCGGACGGAGCTGGTGTGCTCCAGCATCAACGTTGGCTCCACCCGTGCCGGCATCAATATGGATGCCGTGAAGCTCATGGGCCGCATCATCAAGGATACCGCCGCCCGGACGGCGGACCGGGACGGTCTTGGCTGCGCCAAGCTGGTGGTGTTCTGCAACGCCGTGGAGGACAACCCCTTCATGGCCGGCGCCTTCCACGGCGTGGGCGAGGCAGAACGGGTCATTAACGTGGGCGTTTCCGGTCCGGGCGTGGTGTACCATGCCTTGCAGTCCGTGAAGGGCCAACCCCTTGACGTGGTAGCGGAAACCGTGAAAAAGACGGCGTTCCAGGTGACCCGCATGGGCCAGCTGGTGGCTAAGGAGGCCAGCAGCCGTCTGGATACCCCCTTCGGTATCGTGGACCTGAGCCTGGCTCCTACCCCGGCTATTGGCGACTCCGTGGCCCGTATTCTGGAGGAAATGGGCCTTGAGGTCTGCGGCACCCACGGCACCACCGCTGCACTGGCCCTGCTGAACGATGCTGTGAAGAAGGGCGGCGTCATGGCGTCCTCCTCCGTGGGCGGACTGTCCGGTGCCTTTATCCCTGTCAGCGAGGACGAGGGTATGATCGCCGCCGCCAAGGCGGGGACCTTGTGCGTGGATAAGCTGGAGGCCATGACCTGCGTTTGCTCCGTGGGTCTGGATATGATCGCCGTGCCCGGCGACACCTCGGCGGAGACCATCTCCGCCATCATCGCGGACGAGGCGGCCATCGGCATGGTGAACAACAAGACCACCGCCGTCCGCCTGCTGCCCACCCCCGGCAAGAACGTGGGCGACACGGTGGAAATGGGCGGCCTGCTGGGCAGTGCTCCGGTGATGCCGGTGCACAAGGAGTCCAGCGCCGACTTCATCCAGCGGGGCGGCCGCATCCCGGCCCCGCTCCACAGCCTGCGGAACTGATTTGAATAGTTGAACAGCAACCCCCCGCCGTAGTCATACGGCGGGGGGTTTTGGCAAAAATCAGCGGTTTGCGGAACAAAAACGCTCTGGAAATGGGAATTGAAACCGGTCAGCTTTCCTTTTTGAAACACCGCACCAGTCCCGCAATGGCGAACGCCAGTCCCACAAGGCTGATAAAATCGGAGGGGAGACTGCCGAGGATGGGGAGCCAGGGAGAGAGCGGCGCATACAGCATCAGCATACCGGCAAACAGGATCAGCGCGATCCCCTGCAACTGATTTTTCATCTAAAAGCTCTTTTCTGCTACAAAACGGGGCGGGCTTATGCCTGCTCCGCGAATTTTTTCTTGTCCCGGTCGATCTGCTTCTGGTAGCGGTCCTGCTCGGAAAAGACGCACCCGCAGTACTTCTGCATATAAAAGCCAAGTTCTCTGGCCCGCTGATTCCCCGCCCGGAAATTGGGACGGAAATCCCGGTAGAGAAATTCCACGCCGTACTGCCGGGCGTATTTCTCCGCCGCGGCCTTGATGCCGTCGTGATCCTGATAGAGACTGGCCAGCAGGGTGGAGGTAAAGGCCTCATAGCCGTGCTCCGCCGCATACCGGGCCGTTTCCTCCAGCCGGTGCTGATAACAGTAGGTGCAGCGGTGGTCAATATCGCTTGCAACGTGCTCGACAAACGTTCTAAGACCGTAGTCCTCGTCTACAATGACCTGCATTTCAATGGTGGGAGCGTAGGTCAGCAGACAGTCCCGCCGGGCTTCATATTCCTTCCACGGATGAATGTTCGGGTTGTACCAAAAGGCTACCGGTTCGATCCCTTCGGCCCGGAGCGGATCGATACAGCTGAGGGAGCAGGGGGCGCAGCAGGTGTGCATCAAAACAGATGTCATAGCAGGAACTTCCCTTCTGAAAAAGCATGTTTTCTATAGTATAACATAGGCTGTCAAATGAAGAAAGTTCGAGGGCGTAACCGATTTCTTAACGGAATATTCACGAAAATTCCATGTTTTTTACATTGAGAATTACGGCGGAGAAACGTAAAATATTGGTACTAAGCTAATGTGGGGCTGAATGGTCCCTAAAGGAGGAACTCCCCTTGCGGGTCGGACTTGACGTAGGCTCCACCACCATCAAATGCGTGGTGTTGGATGACCGGAACAACTTGATATACCATACATATGAGCGGCATTACAGCCATATCGTGGAAAAATCCGCAGAGCTTCTGCGGCGGGTGGCAGAAAAGTGCGGCCGGGAGGCGGTGTTTGCCATCTCCGGCTCTGCCGGCATGGGCATGGCGGAGAGCGTAAAGGCTCCTTTTGTGCAGGAGGTGTTCGCCACCCGTGTGGCGGCCAACCGTCTGGCACCGGGGACGGACGTTATCATCGAATTGGGCGGCGAGGATGCCAAGATCCTCTTTCTGACCAACGGCCTGGAGGTCCGGATGAACGGCTCCTGCGCCGGCGGCACCGGGGCCTTCATCGACCAGATGGCCACGCTGCTGAAAATGGGCGCGGAGGAGATGGACAAAGCCGCTCAGACGGCGGAAAAGACCTACACCATCGCCGCCCGCTGCGGCGTGTTTGCCAAGAGCGACATCCAGCCCCTCATCAATCAGGGGGCCAAATCCGCCGACATCGCCAAGAGCATCTATCAGGCGGTGGTGAATCAGACCATCGCGGGTCTGGCGCAGGGACGGCCTATCAAGGGCCACGTTCTGTATCTGGGCGGCCCCCTGACCTTCTCCAAGTGCCTGCGGCAGAGCTTTGACGAGACGCTGGGCGTCACCGGCACCTGCCCGGAGAATAGCTTGCTGTTTGTGGCTCTGGGCGCGGCGTTTTACGCCGAGGAATCGTGGGACCTGCTGAAAACGGCGGAGCTGTTGGAGCAGCGCGGCATGTCGGAGACCTACCGCTCCCAGCCGCCCCTCTTTGAAAATCAGGCGGAATATGACGCCTTCAAAGCCCGCCACGCCAAGGCGACGGTGCCGCAGGCGGACTTCCCGACGGACTACGCCAAGCCCGTCCACATCGGCATCGATTCAGGCTCCACCACGGTGAAGGTGGCGGTCATCGACGAGAACGCGGAGCTGCTGTTCACCGACTACCGGCCCAATCAGGGGGACCCCATTGCCCTGCTGAAAACCGTGCTGCTGGGGTTATATGAGAGCCATCCCAAGCTGAACGTGGCGTCCGTCACCACCACCGGCTACGGCGAGGATTTGGCCAAGGCCGCCTTCCACGCGGATTTCGGCGTGGTGGAGACCGTGGCCCACTTTACCGCCGCCAAGCATTTCATGCCGGACGTGGATTTCATCATCGACATCGGCGGCCAGGATATGAAGTGCTTCAAGATCGAAAACGGCGCCATCAGCGACATTTTCCTCAATGAAGCCTGTTCCTCCGGCTGCGGCAGCTTTTTGCAGACCTTCGCCCAGGCTCTGGGCTACGATGTGAAGGACTTTACGAAGCTGGGCCTGTTTGCGGATCGGCCCGTGGATCTGGGCAGCCGGTGCACCGTGTTTATGAACTCCAGCGTGAAGCAGGCCCAGAAGGACGGCGCATCCGTAGAGAACATCTCCGCGGGTCTGTCCATCTCCGTGGTGAAAAACGCCATCTATAAGGTCATCCGGGCCTCCTCACCGGAGGAGCTGGGCCGCCATGTGGTGGTCCAGGGGGGCACGTTTTATAACGAGGCCGTTCTCCGGGCCTTCGAGAAGGAAATGGGCCTTGAGGTGATCCGCCCCAACATCGCGGGCCTCATGGGAGCCTACGGCGCGGCGCTGTACGGCATGAAAAAGGCCGGGGCAGAGCATCACAGCACCTTGCTGACAGAAGGGGAGCTACGGAGCTTCCGCCGGGAGACGGAAAGCCGCAGCTGCGGCCAGTGCGGCAACAACTGCCAGCTGACCGTCAACACTTTCTCCGACGGCGGACGGCTCATCAGCGGCAACCGCTGTGAGCGGCCCATCACCGGCAAAAAGGACGACGGCCGCTGGAACCTCTATGAATACAAGCGGCAGCTGATTTTGGGCTATAAGCCCGGAGAGAACAAACGGGGCCGGATCGGCCTGCCCCTGTGTCTGAACTTCTGGGAGTTGTACCCCTTCTGGTACACCTTCTTCACGAAGCTGGGCTTCCAGGTGGTCCACAGCCCCATGTCCAGCCGGAAGCTGTATCTGGAAGGGCAGGGGAGCATCCCCAGCGACACCGCCTGCTTCCCGGCGAAACTGGCCCACGGCCACATTGAGTTTTTGGCCAAGCTGGGCGTGGACGCCATTTTCTACCCCTGCATGACCTATAACATTGACGAGGGCCTGGGCCAGAATCACTACAACTGCCCGGTGGTGGCCTATTACCCGGAGGTGCTGGCAGGCAACTGCGACTGCCTGAAGAACACGAAATTCATTTATGACTATGTGGGCATCCACCGGCCCCACGATTTCACAAAGAAGATGACCGCCGTGATGGAGCGGGAGTTTGGCCCCATTCCCCACGGAGAGATCAAGGCGGCGGTGGAGGCGGCCTACGGAGAATATGAGCGTCACATGAAGCAGATCCGGGAGAAGGGTGCGGAGATCATGGCCGCCGCCCGGAAGGAGGGGCGCCGGATCATCGTTCTGGCAGGCCGCCCCTACCATGTGGACCCGGAGGTCAATCACGGCATCGACACCCTCATCACCCAATTCGGCGCGGCAGTCATCACGGAGGATTCCGTTTCTCAGCTGGCAGATCCGTTCAAGACCACGGTGCTGAACCAGTGGACGTATCACGCCCGGCTCTACGCGGCGGCGAAGTACTGCTGCTCCCAGCCGGATATGGATCTGGTGCAGCTTGTGAGCTTTGGCTGCGGCGTGGACGCCATCACCACCGACGAGACCCGGGAAATTCTGCGGGAGGGCGGCAAGCTGTATACCCAGCTGAAAATCGATGAGATCACCAATCTGGGCGCGGTACGCATCCGTTTGCGGAGCCTGTTTGCGGCGTTGGAGGAACAGGAGGAGACCTGATATGGAACAGACCTATCCCCGGTTTACACCGGACATGAAAAAGACCCATAAAATTCTCATTCCCAATATGGCACCGGTGCAGTTCCGCATTCTGGCAGCCAGCATGGAGAACCATGGCTATCAGGTGGAGCTGCTGGGCAACTGCGGCGAGCGGGTGGCGGAGCTGGGACTGAAATACGTCCATAATGACACCTGCTATCCGGCGCTGCTGGTCATCGGTCAGTTTTTGGACGCTCTGGATTCCGGCAAGTATGATCTGGACCACACTGCCCTCATCATCACCCAGACCGGCGGCGGCTGCCGGGCGTCCAACTATATTTTCCTGCTGCGGAAGGCTCTGGAAAAGGCGGGCTACGGCAACATCCCCGTGCTGAGCCTGAACTTCTCCGGTCTGGAAAAGGACAGCAGTATGCCCATGGATCTGAAATTCATGCGGCAGGCTCTGGCTGCCATCTACTACGGCGATCTGCTGATGACCCTCCGGGCCCAGACCCAGCCCTATGAGCTGGAAGCTGGGGCGGCGGAGCGGCTGCAAAACAAGTGGCTGGACATTCTCTGCGATGAGGTCCGCCACGATAAGGGCTATTCCGGCCGGGAAATGAAGGCCGTCATGCCGAAGATCGCGGCGGAGTTTGCCGCCATCCCGGTGCGGCGGGTGCCCAAGGTCAAGGTAGGTGTAGTGGGGGAGATCTACGTCAAATATTCCCCCTTAGGCAATAACGAACTGGAAAAGTTCCTGGCCTCTCAGGACTGCGAAGTGAACCTGCCGGGGCTGATGGGCTTCGTGCAGTATTGCGCCTACAACATGGCGGAGACCGTGCGGCTCTACGGTGGCTCTCTGGTGGAGAAAACCGCTGCGGAGGCGGCGCTGACCCTCATCGCGGGCATGGAGAAGGTCATCATCAAGACCCTCAAGGACGCAGGCTACCATGCCCCCATGCCCTTTAGCGAGCTGATCAAGCTGCCGGAGCAGAGCCACACCATCGGCATGGGCTGCAAGATGGGCGAGGGATGGCTGCTGACGGCGGAAATGCTGGAGCTGGTGCGCTCCGGGTATGAGAACATCGTCTGCGCCCAGCCCTTCGGCTGCCTGCCCAACCACATCTGCGGCAAGGGTATGGTGAATAAGATCCGGGAGCTGTACCCGGAGGCCAACATCACCCCCATCGACTACGATCCCAGCGCCACGCGGGTCAATCAGGAGAATCGGATCAAGCTGATGCTGGCGGTGGCAAGAGAACGCCTGTCGGAGCGGCGGGAGCCGCCTGCCGACTTGCCGAAGGTCCGGACGTCTGTATCTGCCAAGCTTACCAAACCCAAGTCCCTGTGCGCAAACATCTGATTTTGAAGAGAGTCGCTTCGGCGGCTCTCTTTTTTGCTGCTTACAGGGGACCGGACAGACAAAATTGATGGAATTTGGTTGACCGGGCAAGATAAAAAAGGTATAATAAAATGATTTATTATGAGAAAGTATGTCCCTCGGTGCTTTGCGGGACATGGAGGAGGAACCATCTATGTGGATCGCGGATCAATGGCAGGATTATGAGCTGCTGGACTGCGGCGGCGGTGAAAAGCTGGAACGCTGGGACAAGCAGTATCTGGTGCGTCCTGACCCACAGGCCATCTGGGAAACGCCCCGGCGTCTGCCGGAGTGGAAACGGGCCAACGCCCGGTATCTCCGCAGTCAGACCGGCGGCGGACACTGGGAGAAAAAGGCGCTGCCGGAAAGCTGGCAGGTGCATTATAAGGATCTGACTTTCCAGGTCAAGCCCATGAACTTCAAGCATACGGGCCTGTTCCCGGAGCAGGCGGTGAACTGGGATTTTGTCATGGACAAGATCCGCAAGGCCGACCGTCCCATTCGGGTGCTGAACCTGTTCGCCTATACCGGCGGCGCTACGGTGGCCTGTGCCAAGGCCGGCGCTGCCGTCTGCCATGTGGATGCGGCCAAGGGCATGGTGGCCTGGGCCAAGGACAACGCCCGGCTCTCCGGTCTCTCCGACGCGCCCATCCGCTGGATTGTGGACGACTGCGCCAAGTTCGTGGAGCGGGAGATCCGCCGGGGCAAGACCTATGACGCGATCATCATGGACCCGCCCAGCTACGGCCGGGGTCCCGGCGGCGAGGTCTGGAAGCTGGAAGAGAGCCTGTACCCCTTTGTGAAGCTCTGCGCCGGGGTTCTGTCGGACAAGCCGTTGTTCGTGCTCATCAACTCCTACACCACAGGTCTGGCCCCCAGTGTGCTGGGGTATCTGCTGCACCTGCTGGTGGCGGAGAAGTACGGCGGCACCGTCAGCTGGGACGAGCTGGGTCTGCCGGTGACGGCTACCGGCATGGCGCTGCCCTGCGGCGCCACCGGACGATGGTTTTCGGAGTAACAAGTAAACAGTTCAACAAGGAGCGGCTATGTTAAAAACGAAGAATAAGCATCTGCGGTATGTGATCACATTTTTTGCGGTCCTGTGTTCTTCGCTGCTGCAGACGTTTGTGATTGAAAGCTTTGTCCATTCCGCCGGACTGCTTTCCGGCGGCTTTACGGGCGTTGCCATTTTGATCGACCGGGCGGCATCGCTTTACGGCGGGTCCATCTCCACTTCTCTCGCACTGGTGGCGCTGAATCTGCCGGTGGCGGTCCTCTGCTACCGCAGCATCAGCCCGAGATTCACGCTTTTTTCCCTTCTGCAAGTAGGCATGACCAGTTTATTCCTGAAATACTTCTCTCTGCCGCCGATTTTTGACGATATTCTGCTCAGCGCGGTGTTCGGCGGCTTCCTTATGGGCATCAGCATCGTGCTGGCCCTGAAGGGAAACGCCTCCACCGGCGGCACGGACTTTATCGCGCTGTATGTCTCCAATAAGACCGGAAAATCCATCTGGTCCTATGTTTTCGTGTTTAACGCCTGTATTTTGTGCATCTTTGGCTACCTGTTCGGCTGGCTGTACGCAGGCTACTCCATCCTGTTTCAGTTTATCTCCACAAAGACGGTGGAGACCTTCCATCACCGCTACGAACGGCTGACGCTTCAGATCACCACCCAAAAGGCAGAGGAGATCATGGCGGCCTATGTGAGCGGGTGCCGGCACGGGATGTCCTGCGTGAAGGCGGTGGGCGGATACAGCCACAAGGATATGAGCGTCCTGCACACCGTGATCTCCAGCTATGAGGAGAGTGACATCGTGCACCTGATCTTGCAGGTGGACCCCCATGCGATCATCAACGTGCTCCGCACGGAAAACTTCTACGGCGGCTTTTACCGGGCCCCGTTGGATTGAATATCAAGTTAAATGAGGGAACCGATCCATGGATATGATCGAAACAAAGGCTCTGGAATTCGCCTATCCGGCGGAGGAAGGGGAGAAGCCGGTCCTGGCCCTGCGGGGTGTGGACACGGCCATTGAAAAGGGCAGCTTTGTGGTGGTGCTGGGGCATAACGGCTCTGGCAAATCCACCTTTGCCAAAAGCCTGAACGCCATTTTGCTGCCCTGCGGCGGCAAGGTGTATGTGGAGGGCATGGATACGCAGGACGAGGCGTGTCTGCTGGAGATCCGCCGCCGGGTGGGCATGGTGTTCCAGAACCCGGACAACCAGATCGTCGCCAACGTGGTGGAGGAGGATGTGGCCTTTGCCCCGGAGAATTTAGGCGTGGCCTCAGAGGAGATCCGCCGCCGGGTGGATGACGCCCTGGCCGCCGTGGATATGACCGCCTTTATGACCCATGCGCCCCATCTGCTGTCCGGCGGTCAGAAGCAGCGGATCGCCATCGCCGGCGTCATCGCCATGGAGCCGGAGTGCATCGTACTGGACGAGGCCACCGCCATGCTGGACCCCATCGGGCGGCAGGAGGTGCTTTCCGCCGTTCATAAGCTGAACCGGGAGAAGGGCATCACCGTGGTGCTCATCACCCACCACATGAACGAGGCGGAGGAGGCGGACCGGGTCATCGTCATGGATGACGGCCGCATCGCGCTGGACGGCACCCCCAAGGAGGTTTTTACCCAAGTGGAGCCGCTGCGGACCATGGGCCTGACGGTGCCGGACACGGTGGACCTGCTGGACCGTCTGCGGAAGGACGGGCTGGACGTACCCCTGGACGCTTTAACGGTGGACGAATGTGCGGCTGCCATTACTGCGGCTCTGGCGAAGAATTGACGGAGGACAGAAGGATTGGAACCGATTCTACAGGTAAAAGACCTGACACATACCTATGGCGCCGGAACGCCGTTCCAGCGCAGTGCCGTGGAGCACATGAGCTTTGATGTGAACGAGGGAGAATTCTTAGGGATCATCGGTCATACCGGCTCCGGCAAATCCACCCTGATCCAGCATCTGAACGGTCTGCTCCAGCCAACGGCAGGAGAGATTCTGCTGCGGGGGAAGAATATCTGGTCGGAGCCGAAAAAGATCCGGGAGGTTCGCTTCAAGGTGGGTCTGGTGTTCCAGTACCCGGAATATCAGCTGTTTGAGGAAACAGTGTACAAGGACATCGCTTTCGGCCCCGCCAACCAGGGCAAGACCGGGGACGAACTGGACCACGCCGTCCGGGAAGCCGCCAAGTTAGTGGGTATCCGGGACGATCAGCTGGAAAAATCCCCCTTTGAGCTGTCCGGCGGACAAAAGCGCCGGGTGGCGCTGGCGGGCGTACTGGCCATGGAGCCGGAGGTGCTGGTGCTGGACGAGCCCACGGCGGGCCTTGACCCGGCGGGCCGGGAAAACCTCATGGCCAACATCCGGGACTATCACCGCAACAAGGGAAAAACCATTATTTTGGTGAGCCACAGCATGGACGAGATCGCCCGGAACGTGGATCGCATTTTAGTGCTGAAAAACGCCCATGTGCTGATGCAGGGGACGCCCGCGGAGGTGTTCGCCCGGGGCGAGGAACTGCTCTCCGCCGGCCTGGACGTGCCGCAGATCACCCGGATCGCCATGGAATTGAAGCGTCGGGGCGTGGACATCGACCCGGCTGTTTATACGGTGGAGGCGCTGGAGCGTCAGCTCCTTGCCCTGCGGAAGGGGAGAGTGGAATGCTGAAGGACATTACCTTAGGCCAGTATTTCCCGGGAAATTCCATCGCCCATAAGCTGGACCCCCGGACGAAAATCTTGCTGGTGACGCTGTACATCATCGCGCTGTTCAGCGCCAAGGGCTGGATGGGCTACGCTGTCATGGCGGTGACGCTGGCTGCGTGCGTGAAGGTGTCCCATGTGGGCCTGCGGGCGCTGGTGCGTGGCCTGAAGCCGCTGGTGTTCATCATCGCGTTCACAGGCATCCTCAATATGTTCTTCACCCCGGACACGCACTACCTCTGGGAGTGGGGCATCCTCCGGGTCTCCGTGAAGGGCATTGAAAACGCGCTGTTCATGGTCATCCGCATTATGCTGCTGGTGATGGGGACGTTTCTGATGACCTACACCACCAGCCCCATCCGCCTGACGGACGGACTGGAATCCCTGCTGAACCCCCTGAAAAAGATCCATGTCCCCGTTCACGAGCTGGCCATGATGATGGCCATTGCCCTGCGGTTCATCCCCACGCTGATCGAGGAAACGGACAAGATCATGTCCGCGCAGAAGGCCCGTGGCGCGGATTTCGACAGCGGGAACATCTTCCAGAAAGCCAAGGCGCTGGTGCCCATTTTGGTGCCCCTGTTTATCAGCGCCTTCCGCCGGGCGGACGAGCTGGCGACGGCTATGGAGTGCCGCTGCTACCACGGCGGCGAGGGCCGCACCAAGCTGCACGTTCTGAAATACCAGCGGCGGGACTACGTCGCGCTGGCGGGCGGCGTGGTCATTCTGGCGCTGGTGGTAGTCCTGCGGAGACTGGGCGCCTAAAACTAAAACGTTGTAACACAAATGCTGTAAAGGGAAAATGCTTTGCGTGAAAGGAGCGGCCTTATGAAGGAAAAACGGTTTCAGAACCTCTCTCTGGCACTGAATGCGGTGCTGTTGATCGCTCTGTTTACAATCCGGGCGGAGCTGGCGGACACGCAGAACAGCCTGAAAAACCAGCTGGACAGCGTTGCCTGGCGGCTGATGGATGTGCAGGATCAGATTACGGATCTGTCTGTCAGGCAGCGGGAGCAGACGGAGGATCTGTCGGATTTTTCCTTTGAATCCACCGGCCTTGACCCGGAAAGCCATACGCTGCAAGCCGACATGAGCATCACCCTCCGCCGCTGGACGGCGGACACGGCGGTGACGCTGCTGATCACCCAGAACGGCCAAACCGCGGAACTGCCCATGACCGGGAACGGCGGCGTGTTCACCGCCCCGGTGAACTTGCCGGTGGAACAGACCGGCGAAGTGTCCTTCGCGGCGAATATCACCGCCGGCGGTCAGACCAGCCGGGAGGAGGTCACCAGTTACAGTGACCTTGCCATGCTGCTGCCCCTGACGAATGACGGCAGCGGTTATGGCGATCCCACCTATCGGGGAGGGAGCTTCCAGCTTCAATATGATCTGGGCATCAGAAAGCAGTACGGTACAGAAGTGATCGCCCCTGTTTTTCAGGTGCTGAAAAACGGAGAGACCGTCCAGACCCTTCCGGTAAAGATTTCGGAGTCTACCGTCAGCAGCGATCCCGATGTGGTCTACTATACCCCGGCTTCGGAGGAGGGCGGCTTCGCGGTCTCTTGCCAGCCGGAGGACACCGTGGAGCTGCACCTGCTCTGCCGGGACAGCTTCGGCCTTTCCTATGATTTTACCGTCTGCACCTATGAGATCGATCAGGATGGGACGATGGTGGAAGAGGTCTGGCCGGACACGGATTACAACGTGCGCGTTTTCTGGGAAAAATAACACGGCTGATGCCGTCAAAGGAGCCAATATGCGTAATATCGCACTGAAACTGATGTATAATGGAACGGCCTACCACGGCTGGCAGGTGCAGAAGAACGCTGTTACGGTCTGTGAGACGCTGCAAAAGGCGTTGGAGAAGATCACCGGCGCACCGGTGCACCTCACCGGCTGCGGCCGCACGGACGCCGGCGTTCACGCGGAGCGGTACATCGCCAATTTCTGCACGGAGAGCCGCATCCCCCTGGAGCGGCTGCCCTTTGCCGTCAACACCCACACGCCGGAGGACATTGCCGTCAGCGAGGCGCTGGAGGTGGCGGAGGATTTCAACGCCATCGGTTCCTGCCTGAAAAAGGAGTATACTTACCGCATTTACAATTCCCGGGTGAAGAATCCGTTTTATGTCAACCGGGCGTATTTCTACCCCAAGCGTCTGGACGAGGAATTTCTGAACCGGGCGGCCCATCAGTTCGTAGGGACTCACGATTTCGCGGCAGTCCGCAGCGTGGGCACGGAGACAAAAACCACCGTCCGCACGATCTACTGGTGCGACGTGACCCGCAGCGGGGAGCTGCTGGAGCTGAAGGTCTGCGCCGACGGCTTCCTCTATAACATGGTGCGGGCCATCACCGGCACGGTGCTCTACGCCGCCGAAGGGAAGTTCCTGCCGGAGGACATTCCGGCCATTCTGGAAAGCCGGGACCGGACGCTGGCGGGACCCACGGTGCCGCCGGGGGGACTGTACCTGACAAGACTTTGGTATGAGGATGAACGGCTCAATGGCTGAAAATATGACAAAAGACATTTGGAATGACGATGACGGAGCCAAGGAACCGCCGAAAAAGCGGCGTATGCTGCGGAAGTTCCTGATTTTCCTGCTGGTGCTCATCGCTGTGCTGGGCCTCGTGCTTGTAGCGGCGTGGCGGGACGGCACCGGGTTCGACGCTCTCCGCCGATATTTTGCCTACGGTACGGAGGCGGTGGGCGGGGAAAAGACCGTCTACCGCTACGATACGGACAATACCAACCGCTTCGCCCGGGTGGGGACCGGCTCACTGGTCATCCTGTCGGATACGTCCCTGCGGCTGCTGGGACCGGACGGCAGCGAGGTGTGGAGCGCCAACGTGAAGATGAACGCTCCGGCGCTTGGACAGGGGGGCGGTCTGGCCGTGGCCTATGACATCGGCGGCACGGCCCTCTACGTGCTGGACGAGACCGGGCCCCGGCTGGAGCTGACCTCCGACGGGCCGCTGGTCTCCGCCAATCTCAACGGTTCCGGGATGCTGGCCGTGACCACCCAGATCAGCGGCACCAAGGGTCATGTGGACGTGTACGGCGCCGATATGCAGGTGCTGTTTGCCTTCAACGCCCACCGCCGCTTTGTGGCGGATGCCTGCGTGACGGAGGACGGCGGCTATTTGGCCGCTGTGACCATGGGGCAGGCGGACAGCGTGTTTATCAGCAATCTGGTGATCTACGATTTGACCCAGGAGGACCCCGTGGCGGACTACTCTGTGCCGGACGGTCTGGTGACGGCCATGACAGGCCGGGGAGATCGGATCCTCACCGTCACCGATACCTGTCTGGCGGTGGGAAATACCGCCGGAAAGCTCGTTGGCACCTATTCTTACAACGGTGAGTACCTCCGGGAATATGACCTCGGAGGCGAGGACTACACGGTGCTGCAACTGAACCGGTATCAGTCCGGCAGTGTGGGACGGCTGGTGACGGTGGATGACGATGGCGAGGAGATCGCCAGTCTGGACGTTGCGGAGGAAGTCCGGGACGTTTCCGCCTGCGGGCGGTATCTCTCCGTGCTATACGCGGACCGTCTGGTGGTCTACAACCGTCAGTTACAGGCCTATGCTACCCTCCACGGCCCGGAGCACACCCGCGAGGTGCTGACCCGGGCGGATGGCTCCGTTCTGATGATCGGTGCGGATTCCGCAGAGCTGTTTCTGCCATAAAAGGCAGGATTTACAGCGATGTTTACAAATTGTTTTCACGGTGAAAGGTAGGCAAGTCCCATGACACCTGCTATAATATTAGACGTTCTGATCGCGGCACTTTTGATCGCCGCGGCTTTGCGGGGCTGCTGGCGGGGGCTGTTCCTGTCCCTATCCGGCATCCTGGTTCTGATCGCGGCCATGATCGGCGCGAATCTGGGGGCGAAGGCCCTGACCCGGCCGGTCTCCGATTGGGTGACGCCAAAAATCGAGGAGCGAATCGCCGGAACGGTGGAAAAGACCTTGGAAAAGAAAGGGCAGGAGAGCAGTCAAACGCTGGAAGAACTGCTGCCGGACAGTCTGAAGGGCCTTTTGGACCGGACGGGACTCTTAGATACGCTGCGGGGGACGCTGGAGCGCCGTGCAGAGGACAGCGTTGCCGCCACGGCCAAGGCCATTGCGGCGGCTGTGGCCCGGGAGCTGGTGGAGACCTTTGCCTTTGCCATTTTGTACATCCTGATCTTTGTGGCGCTGGTGCTCCTGCTGCGGCTGGCGGCGCTGGCCATCAACCTGGTCCTGCGCCTGCCGGTGCTCTTCAGCGTCAACACCTTTGGCGGCGCTTTGCTGGGCTTGTTAGAGGGCATGATGGTGGTGTGGCTGCTGATCTGGCTGGCCCCCCGCCTTGGCATCGCCCTTCCCGCGGAGAACACCTATCTGCTTCACTTTTTCATGACGGTCGGACCAATGGGCCTGCTGTCATCCCTATCATAATTTCCCTATGGAGCGCCGCGCGCTCCGTGGGGTACGGAGGTAACTATGCAGCCAACACTTTGTTCCAGATGTAAAAAGAATATTGCCACGGTGTTCATCACCCGGATGGAGGGGGACAAGACCGTTAACGAGGGTCTGTGCCTGAAGTGCGCCAAGAGCCTGGGACTGCCGCAGGTGAACGACATGATGCAGCGCATGGGCATCACGGATGAAGACCTGGATAATTTGAATAATGAAATGATGCAGGCGATGGACTCCATCGAGAATGTGGAGGATCTGCCCGGCGGAGAGGATGACGAGGAAGCCGGCAAGACCGCTACCTTCCCGTTTCTGAACCGCCTGTTCAACAACGGCGGCGAGCTTGCTCCCAAGGAGGACGTCCCCACAGAGGACGGCAGCCGCCGGGAGAAGAAGGAGGGCAAGCCCAACGGCAAGCGGAAGTTCCTGGAGGGCTACTGCATCTCCCTGAACCGCAAGGCCAAGGAGGGCAAGCTGGACCCGGTGATCGGCCGTGCGGAGGAGATCGAGCGGGTCATTCAGATCCTGAACCGCCGCCAGAAGAACAACCCCTGCCTCATCGGTGAACCCGGCGTGGGCAAGACCGCCATTGCCGAGGGCCTGGCCCAGCGGATCGTGGCAGGGGATGTGCCCTTTAAGCTGCGAGACAAGGAGGTCTACCTCCTCGACCTGACGGCGCTGGTGGCCGGCACCCAGTTCCGAGGCCAGTTTGAGCAGCGGATGAAGGGCCTCATCGACGAGGTCAAAAAGCTGGGTAACATCATCCTGATGATCGACGAGATCCACAACATCGTGGGTGCAGGAGATGCCGAGGGCAGCATGAACGCTGCCAACATCCTGAAGCCCGCCCTTTCCCGGGGGGAAATTCAGGTCATCGGCGCCACCACCTTTAATGAATACCGCAAATCCATCGAGAAGGACAGCGCCTTGGAGCGCCGGTTCCAGCCGGTGACGGTGAACGAGCCTTCCATCGAGGATTCCATCAAGATCCTCAAGGGTCTGGCCCCCAACTACGAGGCGTATCACGGCGTCAAGATCTCCGACGGTATCCTGCGTCAGGCGGTGCTGCTGAGCGAGCGGTATATCACCGACCGCTTCCTGCCGGACAAGGCCATTGACCTGATCGATGAGGCCTGCTCCGACCTGAACCTGAAGGACCCGGACATCTCCCGGCGGATGCAGCTTCAGCGGGAGATCGATGACTTTGAAAAAGAACGGGCCATGCTGGAGGAGCAGGGGGCGCAGGAGGGCGCGGAGCCGGATTACGAGCAGATCGCCACGCTGAAAAGCAAGATCCTCCAGCGTCAGACGGAGCTGAACACCCTGCTTTTGAAGGGCGATCCCCAGCTGACCATGGAGAATATTGCCCACGTTATCGAGCTGTGGACCAAGATCCCGGCCTCCAAGATCCGGGAGGAGGAATTCCAGCGGCTCAGCCAGCTGGAACAGCGGCTCAAGAGCCACATCATCGGCCAGGACGAGGCGGTGGCGGCGGTGTCCGCCGCTGTGCGCCGGAACCGGGTGGGCATCTCTCCCAAGCACAAGCCCGTCAGCTTCATTTTCGTCGGCTCCACCGGCGTGGGCAAGACGGAGCTGGTGAAGCAGCTGGCCGTGGACCTGTTCAACACCCCGGACGCGCTGATCCGTCTGGATATGTCGGAATTTATGGAAAAGCACTCCGTTTCCCGGATCGTAGGCTCCCCGCCGGGCTATGTGGGCTATGACGAGGCGGGCCAGTTGACGGAGAAGATCCGCCGGAAGCCCTACGCCGTCATTTTGTTCGACGAGATCGAAAAGGCCCATCCCGACGTGCTGAACGTGCTGCTGCAAATTCTGGATGACGGCGAGATCACCGATTCCCACGGCCGCCGGGTCAACTTTGAAAATACCATCATCGTCATGACCTCCAACGCCGGCAGCGGCAATCAGGACGGCGGCACAGTGGGCTTTGACCGCAGTCAGACTCAGCAGGACGCAGACAAGGCCATGAAGGCGCTGCAGCAGTTCCTGCGGCCGGAGTTCATCAACCGCGTGGACGCCGTCATTACCTTCAACCGCCTGTCCAAGGAGAACTTCAAGGAGATCGCCAAGATCATGCTGGGCGAGCTGGTCACCTCCTTGGGCGACAAGGGCATCACCTTTACCTATGATGACAGCCTGGTAGAGTTTCTGGTGGAAAAGTCCTTCTCCCGGACCTACGGCGCCCGGAACCTGCGGCGCACCATCCAGAAGGAGCTGGAGGACCCCATGGCCACCAAGATCATCGACAGCTACGAGCATCCGGTATCCCGGATCCACGCTGCCGCGGAGAACGAAGCTATCCGTCTGGACGCGCTGTAAGAAAGGGGAGAGGTACGGTGAAGCTGTTTCGGAAGAATATCGATCCCCGCTGTGCTTATTGCCAGCGCGGGCAGCAGATCAGCGAAACGGACGTCATGTGCGTGAAGCACGGCATCGTTCCGGTGGAGCACCATTGCAGAGGGTTTCACTACGATCCTTTGAAGCGGGTACCGCCCCGTCCGGCTTCTCTGGATACCGCCAAGCTGAAAGAGGAAGATTTTTCCCTGTGAATTTCAAACAGGCACCCTTACGGGTGCCTGTTTTGGCAAAAGGAGGAGACTATGGAGATCAAACGTGTATGCGCCCTGTATTTCAGCGCCACCGGAAATACGGAAAAAACCGTTGCCACCTTTGTGGAGACGCTGGCAGAGCAGTTGGGCGTCCCATGGGAGCGGCTTCCGTTCACCAAGCCTGCGGAACGGGAGCGGGACTATGTGTTTGCCGACACGGATCTGGTGGTGGTGGGTACACCCACCTACGCGGGAAAACTACCAAACAAGATCCTGCCGGACCTCAAGGCCCACCTTCATGGTAACGGCGCGCTGGCTGCGGCCATCGTGACCTTCGGAAATCGGTCCTATGACAACGCTTTGGCGGAGCTGTGCGCGGTTCTGGAGGGTGAGGGATTCCATACGGTGGCCGGGGGCGCCTTTGTGGGCCGTCACGCCTTTACGGACAAACTGGCGGAGGACCGGCCTGACTGGGATGACCGAAAGGAACTCAAAAAATTTGCGACTGCAATCGCCGACAAGGTAAAAAACTTGACAGAAAATCCCGCACCTGTCACCGTTCCCGGAGACCCGGAGGCCCCGTATTACATCCCCAAGGGCGCCGACGGAGAACCCGCCAAGTTCCTGAAGGCCAAGCCCCGGACCGACCCAGCCAAGTGTACCAACTGCGGCGCTTGCGCCCGGCTGTGCCCCATGGGGGCCATCGACCCCAAGGACGTATACAGCGTTCCCGGCACCTGCATCAAGTGTCAGGCCTGCGTCCGGAAATGCACGAAACACGCCAAATACTTTGACGATGCCGCCTTTTTATCCCATGTGGCCATGCTGGAGCAGACTTTCACCGAGCCGAAAAAGAACGAGGTGTTCCTGTAAGGAAAGACCATTGGAATATAGCGAAACAGCGTCCCGTCACGGGACGCTGTTCCTTTTTTAGGGAAAACCGGACCGGTCAAGCCGCTGCTGCATAGCTTGGGAATGAAATCAAATGGGGAGGGGCGGCTATGGCACAGATCACCAATTTCTTCTTAGGGGCCAACAGCGGCAGCGGCTTTCAGAATTTATTTTCCGAGATCATGGACCCGGAAACGGCCTTTGACATCATGATCCTCAAGGGCGGGCCGGGGGTGGGGAAGAACACCTTCATGCGGGAGATTGGCAGGACCATGGAGCAGGCGGGAGCGGACGTGGAGTATCTCTGGTGCTCCGGGGACCCGGATTCTCTGGACGGCGTGGTGATCCCGGCACTGCGGTGCGCCGTCTGCGATGGGACATCGCCCCACGTCGTAGAGCCGAAGTACCCGGCGGCTGTGGATCGCTATGTGGATCTGGGGCGGTTTTACGACCTGCCTGCCGCCAAGGCACAGGCCGGGGAGGTGAAGCGCCATACCCATGACTATCAGGACGCCTATGGCCGGGCCTACCGCTGTCTGAAGGCGGCCCGACAGGTGGAATTGGATACGGTCGCCGAGGCCAGCCGCGTCTTTGACCGCCAGCGGGCAGCCCGGCGGTTCTCCGGGATCATGGCCAGGGAGCTGCGGGGCCGGGGGAGCGGCACGGGGAAGATCCCCCGCCGCTTTCTGGGGAGCCTGACCCACAGGGGGCCGGTCTGGCGGTTTGACAGCGTGGAGGCCCTGTGCTCCAAGGTCTATGAGCTGGAAGACAGCTATGAGCAGGCGGGGCCGCTGCTGGCGGCGCTGTGTGGGGAGGCCACTCGCCGGGACTATGACGTGACCGCCTGTCCATCCACAGAGGAGCCGGGGCGGCTGGAACACCTGCTGATCCCGGAGCTGGGCGTGGCCTTCGTCACCTCCAAGCCAGGGATGGTGTATCCGGGAAAGCCCTACCGCCGGGTGCGGCTGGACGCCCTGAGCCACCCGGAGAACAAGGCCCGTCTGCGGTTTCGCGCCCGGATGACTGGGGTACTCCGGGAGGAGGCGATCACCGCACTGCAAGAGGCCAAGGCAGCCCACGATCTGCTGGAGGGCGTCTACAACCCCTATGTGGATTTTGAGGGCGTCCGGGCACAGGCTGCGCTGGAGGCGGGGCGCTTACTGAGTTGGATGAAGTGAAAAAACCGTGCTGTTATATAAACAGCACGGTTTTTTACTTAATATTGTTCGGTTTTCAGTTCAGGAAGTCCTTCAGCTTCTTGCTGCGGGAGGGATGGCGCGTCGTCGGGGCATGCTGCGTATCACTCGTTTTCACCTGCGGTGAAAATTCGTTCGCTTCGCTGCCCCTCCTCTTCCCACGCAACCCGTTTCACTGGGCTTGCGCGGGAGCCCTAAAGCTGCGCCAACGGTATCGGCAGCCCAGCGGGACTGTTAGTTCAGGAAGTCCTTCAGCTTTTTGCTGCGGGAGGGATGGCGCAGCTTTCTCAGGGCCTTGGCCTCGATCTGGCGGATACGCTCGCGGGTCACGTTGAACTCCTTGCCCACTTCCTCCAGCGTCCGGGTGCGGCCGTCCTCAATGCCAAAGCGCAGCTTCAGCACCTTTTCCTCACGGGGAGTCAGAGTGGACAGCACATCCATCAGCTGCTCCTTCAGCAGGGTGAAGGACGCGGCCTCGCTGGGCTCGCTGGCGCCCTCGTCGGGGATGAAGTCGCCCAAGTGAGAATCCTCCTCCTCACCGATGGGGGTCTCCAGAGACACAGGCTCCTGGGCGATCTTCAGGATCTCCCGGACCTTGTCCACGGGCATGTTCATCTCCTTGGCGATCTCGTTGGGGCTGGGATCGTGGCCCAGCTCCTGCAAAAGCTGACGGGAGACACGGATGACCTTGTTGATGGTCTCCACCATGTGAACGGGGATCCGGATGGTACGGGCCTGATCCGCGATGGCGCGGGTGATGGCCTGCCGGATCCACCAGGTTGCGTAGGTGGAGAACTTGTAGCCCTTGGTATAATCGAACTTTTCAACGGCCTTGATGAGGCCCAGATTGCCCTCCTGGATCAGGTCCAGAAACAGCATACCGCGGCCCACATACCGCTTGGCAATGGAAACCACCAGACGGAGGTTCGCCTCTGCCAGCTTCTGCTTGGCGCTTTCGCCCTTCTTAAAGACCTTGCGGAGCTCAGCCTCTTCCTCCGGAGTGACGGCGGGCGTTTCACCGGCCTCACGCTGCTCCTGCAACTCGTCCAGATGGGCCTTGGCCTCCGCGCCTGCGGCCATGGCCTGTGCCAGCACGATCTCTTCATCGGGGTTCAGCAGGGGGACCTTGCCGATCTCCTTGAGGTACATACGGACAGGATCGTCGATGGAGAAATTGCTGACCAAAGAGTTGGGGTCCACCAGCTCCTCTTCCTCCACGTCGGCGATCTCCTCGGCGGCAGGCTCATCGTCGGGCAGCTCGGGGAGGAGATCCTCCTCCGTGCCGATGTCGATGTTCAGCGCTTCCAGAGAATCGTAAAGCTGATCCATCTGATCGCTTTCCAGATTCAGATCGTCCACGGCTTCCATCAGCTCGCCGGAGTCCAGCTTGCCCTTCTTCTTGCCGCGGGCCAGCAGTTCCCGCAGCTTTTCCTGCCCCATCAGCCAGCTGGCGGCGGGGAGGGCAGCGACCTGCTTATCGTCCAGACGGACGATGCCGGCCTTTTTGGCCTCTTCATCCGTCATGATATGGTCTGCTTCGGGACGGGCGGCCTTTGCGGCCTTACCGGAACGGCTGCTCTTTCCCGGCATCGGGATTTCATCCGGAATATCCATGCTGTCGGCAGCGGCCAGCAGAGCGTCGGCCTGCGCCTCCAGACTATCAGGGCTCAAATCACGATTAGACATGTTGCTTTCCTCTCTTTTTGTTCTTGAATTTTTCCACAGCGGCCAGCAGAGGATCATCCTGTGCCGTTCGCTTATCCGCTTCGCTGTTGATCACATCTATGTAATCCGTCAGAGCCTGCTGCGCATGCTGCGTGGATACAGGCTCCTGACAGACGGCGGTGAGACAATCGATCTCCTCCCGGGAAAATTCCTCTCCCAGAGATGAGATCATGGGCCGGCTTCCGGCGGCATGGACCTCCCACAGCCGTTGGTAAGCCCGGCTCAATAGGGGGGAGGAGAACCGCTCCGGCGGGATGGGGATAGTGTCGGAAAACAGGGTGTCATCCGTCAGCAAAAGACGGAGAATGCCTTTTTCCGCTTCTGCGGAACGCATATTTTCAAAGCGCAGGGATCGCTCCTTGGGCTGCAAGGCCATTGCCGGATTCAGATTTTTCCGCAGCTCCGCCCGCTTTTCCCGCGCGATCCGGCGCTTGAAGGACCGTTGGACCTCCAGCTTCATGGCCTCCGCCGTGATCCCGGCTGCCTCGGCGGCCCGCCCGGTATAGATCTCCCGCTCCACGGCACCGGGGAGGGAGGCCAGCAGCTCACTGACCTCTCCGCAGTAGGCGATGCGGGCTTCGTCATCCTTGAGATCGTATTTTCCGGCGATCTGAGCCATGCGGAATTCCACGCCGTTCTCGCTGCCGTTGAGCAGACGCTCAAAGGCGTCCGGTCCTTGAAGCTTGATGAAATCGTCGGCGTCCTGCTTGATGTATTCACCGTCCACCAGACGGCGGGGCAGCTGAAGCACCTTGACGCTGAACTCGGAGCCGTTCAGGATCTGCAAGGCCCGCTCCGTGGCGATCTTACCGGCGTTATCGTTGTCATAGCAGAGGACCAATTCCTTGGTGAAACGGCTGAGAAGCCGGGTCTGCTCCACCGTCAGCGCCGTTCCCATGGAGGCCACGGCATTGTCGAAGCCCGCCTGATGCAGCGTGACGATGTCCAGGTTGCCCTCGCAGAGAATGATGTTGGGGCGCTTGGACTTCTTTGCCAGATTCAGACCGTACAGCACCCGGCGCTTGGAGTATACCGGCGTTTCTGAAGAGTTCATGTATTTTGGCTCGGACTTGTCCAGTACCCGGCTGCCAAAGGCCACCACATCGCCCCGGGTGTCGATCACCGGCAGCATGAGCCGGTTGCGGAATTTATCATAAAGGCCGCCATTTTTGTTCTGGACCACCAACCCGGCGTCCAGCAGTTCAGACTTGGTGTAGCCCTTTTTGGTCATGGCGGTGAGCAGTACGTCCCAGGCGTCCAACGAGGCGCCCATGCCGAATTTGACCGCCGTGGATTTCCGGATCTGCCGTTTGTCCAGATACTCCTGAACGGCCCGACCCTCCGGCTGCTGAAGAAGCTGGTAGTAAAATCTGGCGGCATCCCGGTTCAGATCCAGCAGACGCTGCCGCCTGCGTCCGGCTTCCCGGTCGCCTTCCTCCTCCGGGACCTCCATCCCGGCCCGCTTGGCCAGAAACCGGACAGCATCCGGGAAGGGGAGGTTTTCAATGTCCATGATGAAGTTGACAACGCCGCCGCCCTTTTTGCAGCCGAAGCAGTAATAGATCTGCTTGTCCGGCGAGACGGAGAAGGAGCCGGTCTTTTCACTGTGGAAGGGGCACAGGCCGAACAGGTTGCTGCCCTTGCGGGTCAGCTGTACGTAACTGCCTACCACGTCCACAATATCACTGCGGGCGGTCAGCTCGTCCATAAAGCTCTGGGGAAATGCCACGGCCGTTCCTCCTTTCACGAATTAAATAGTCACGTTAAGTTATACCCCGCAAAAGGCGAATTTCCTCTTTTTTTAAAATAAAAATTTAATTTTTTTATCCGTGTGCCTTTACATGGGGAAAATCCGGCTGTAAAATAAAGAAAAATGGAAAAACAGACGAATATGGAGGGGAAATATGCCGATCCAGGTATGGCTGGCCAGAATGGAACGGTCGCTGACGGAACAGGAATACGGAGATATGATGGCCCTTCTGCCGGACGCGCGGCGGGAGCGGCTGGAAAAATTGCCGAAGGAAAAGCACCAGGAGGTGCTGTGCGCCTATCTTCTGCTGCGGATGGCGCTGTGGGAGCAGCGCGGCTGGCGGGATCTTCCCCGGATCGAGGTCGATGAACTGGGAAAACCCTTTTTCCCGGACCATCCGGATACCCATTTCAGCCTCAGTCACACGGCTGGGGCCGCAGCCGCCGCTTTAGCGGACATGCCGGTTGGGGTGGACATCGAGCGCGTCCGCCCCGTGAGCGTCCGGGCCATGGAGCGGATCGCCGGCGTTCAGACTGAGGCGGCCTTCTTTCGGAGCTGGGTCCGGCGGGAGGCCCGTGTCAAACGCACCGGCAGCGGGATCGTGACCATGATGCGGACGGAAGCGCCGCTGAACCGGGGGGAGTTCTACTACGAGGTGGATGCCTTTCATGGCTACGCGGCGGGTGTTGCTGCCGGACAGCCGGAGCCGCCGCAGCCGGTGCACCGTCTGATGCTGGACCAACTCCTTTGACAGCTTGACTTTTGATGTGTATTCGATATAATAAATAAGGTTAAACACAATCAAACGCGGGATCGTTTCAGACAGGAAAATGAGGAGGCAATCACGATGACATATCCCATCGAAGTGGCAGGCTTGAAGAGAGAACTGCCTATCTGCAAGGTAACGGATGACCTATATATCGGCGCATTTATCTGCTTTGGTGACGCAGAGCTGACTGTGGCCTGCGCACGGGAGCTTTTGAAGCTGGTGCCCGCCGACAGCTATGATTATATCTTTACTGCTGAGGCCAAGAGCATCCCGCTGATCCATGAGATGGCCCGCCAGTCCGGCGCTGCCAAGTATTTTATCGCCCGCAAGGGTGCCAAGGCCTATATGCCGGACCCCATCCATGTGGAGGACCACTCCATCACCACCGCCGGTACGCAGAAGCTGTTTCTGGGCCGGGACGATGCGGACCTGATCCGGGGCAAGCGCATCCTGATCATGGATGACGTGATCTCTACCGGCGGCTCTCTGAAGGCTATGGAGGCCCTGGTGCAGGAGGCCGGCGGCGTAGTCACCGGCAAGGTTGCCGTACTGGCCGAGGGTGACGCGGCGGATCGCACGGACATCAAGTTCCTGAAAAAGCTGCCGCTGTTCAATGCGGACGGCACCGTGAAGGACTGATACAGATTGAAAAGAACCAGCATGGAGCAGCGCTCCATGCTGGTTTTTTGTGCGTCAACGGGTCAGGAACAGTCCCAAAACGGCGGAGAGCAGGATCACCTTGGGGATGCTGACCTTAAATTTCAGCAGTAGGACCGTGGCGACCACGCCGATCAGAGCCGCACCGTAACTGATGCTGCCTGCGGCGTTCGTGTAGTTGGTTGCGGTCAATGAGCAGACCACCGCTATGATCAGGCCCAAACAGGCGGGGCGGATACCGTACATCACTTTCTTCATGAAATCGGATTCCCGGAATTTTTCAAACATGACGGCGGCAGCCGCGCAGATCAGCAGGGTGGGGGACAGGACCCCCAGACTGGCGGAGACAGCCCCGGCCAGTCCGGCCACACGGGTCCCGGCAAAGGTGGCGCAGTTCAGCCCCAGCGGGCCGGGCGTCATTTCCGCAATGGCAACAATGTCACTGACCTCGGAAAGGGTCATCCAGCCATGGGACAGCATTTCACTGTTGATGAGGGGGACCATACTCAGTCCGCCGAAGCTGGTAAAGCCGATCTTGCAGAAGGACCAGAACAGTTCAAGGAGAATCATGAGCGGCCTCCCTTCCGGCAATGCCAGACGGACAGCAGCCAGCCTAAAAATCCGCTGATGAGTACGATGAGGATGTAGCTCAGTCCGCCGAACAGGTACAGGGCGAAGGCCAGAAAAAGAAAGACATACCCTGCCCGGTCTGTCAACGCCGCCTTTCGCAGCTTCAAGGCCGCAGAAGCCACAACAGGCGCTACGGCGGCCCGGACGCCGGTCATGGCCCGGCTGACGTATAGGTTATCCTTTACCTGGGTATAGCACCAGGTCACAACCGTCAGAACAATGAGCGAGGGCAGGGAGATCCCCAGCAGACAGGCGAGGGCGCCGGGAAAGCCCGCCACATGGTAGCCGAACAGATAGGACACATTGCCGATCATCAGCCCCGGCAGACTGCGGCCCACGCTGGTGATGTCCAGCAGGTCCTCGTCGGTGATCCAGCCTTTTTTCTGCACATATTCCTGCTGGATCTGGGCTACGATGGACCAGCCGCCGCCAAAGGTGTAAAAGCCAATTTTAAAAAAATACAAAAATAGTTCCAATGCCCGGCTGCATTGGGAAGGGGACCGGTGGGCCTCAGATTCCACGGATATGCCTCCTCAATGGCTTTTCTTAAAGGTGAGATACCCCTCCAAGATCAGAGAGGCCGCCACAGCGTCCACTACCTTCTTCCGCTGTTTGGCGTTCTTGCCGCTGTTGAAGAGGATGTTGTGGGCGTCGATGGTGGTGCGGCGCTCATCCCAGAGGACCACCGGCAGGGCCGTGGCCTCCTCCAGCAGCACTTTCATGGCTTTTGCCTTCTCGGAGCGGGGTCCCAGAGTGCCGTCCATGTTCACGGGATGGCCCAGGACCAGTTCCTCCGCGCCGTGTTCCTTGGCTAAAAGTGTTACCTGTTCCACCACGACCTCCTGCCGACGGCTGTTGATCACGGTGGTGAACCCGGCCAGCAGGCCAGTGGGGTCAGAAATGGCGATGCCGGTATGGGCGTCGCCGTAGTCGATTGCCATAATGCGCATAGTGTAACTCCTTATGATAGGGGGATGAATTGTTCATCCACAGGATAGGACTGAGTGTCCGAATAGTGCCACCACTCGGCGGAATAGGGGCGGAAGCCCGCAGCCGTCATGGCGCTTTCCAACAGGCGGGCGTTTGCGGCGGCAGTATCTCCGACGTCACTGTAATCCCGGTCTGCCAGAGCGGTGAAATCGTCAAAGTCCGTGGGCATGTCCACGGGCTGACCGTCGGCGGTGACCAGCGTCACGTCAACGGTGTTTCCTCGACTGTGCGAGGAAAAGCCCTTTTCCGGGTTTGCCACATAAGCGGGATCCGGACAGATCTCCCAGAGCCGGAACTGCGCGGAAGCAGGGCGGAAGGCGTCCCAGATCAGCAGGGAACAGCCGCTTTCCGCAACGGTTTCCTGCACCGCCGCCAGCTTCTGCACCGTACCGTACCGCAGGTAGGCGTCTGAAAAATCATAGATGGCCTGTCCGGTGAAGTTGTTGTCGGCGGCGTAGCGCAGGTCTGTGTATATATCAGGGATCCAGTCCGCCACACGGACAAAGTCCTCCGGTGCGGGGATCGACTCTGTTACCTCGGCAGGCTCGGAGCCCTCGTCCGGCTCCGCCTCGGCGCCGTCTCCTGACGCGGCGGGCGCGGGGAGCGGGTCAGCCGGTGCTTCCAGAGACGGTTCCGGCATTGACGATGCGGGAGGTTCCTGAAAAGCGCCGCAGCCAACAAGCCAGCATAGGAGGGACAAACTGAGGGGCAACCAATGCCGATGCACCTGCTTCACCGCCCTTTCACACATTTTTTACATGGTATCATACCGCCCCTGCGGATGCAAGCCGGAATCTTACAGAAATTATCGAACATCTGTTTTTCTTGTTGCGGTTTGGCGGCAAGTTTGCTATACTATTTTTAATTGAGAAGAAAAGAGGGACACTGTGCGGATCTTAGGCATCGACCCCGGCTACGCCACCATCGGCTTCGGGCTGATCGAAGGGGAGCGGGCACAATACAGAATGGTGACCTATGGGGCCATCACCACCCCGGCGGGCCTGCCTCTGTCCAAACGGCTCTACCAGATCGACCGGGACATGGAGGAGCTTATCGGCCAACTGAAGCCGGATGTGATCTCCGTGGAGGAGCTGTTCTTCAACACGAATATTACCACCGGCATCGCCGTGGCCCATGGCCGTGGGGTGCTGCTGTGCGCCGCGGAGCGGTGCGGCATCCCGCTGTTTGAGTACACGCCGGGGCAGGTGAAGATGGCCGTCACCGGCTACGGCAAGGCAGAGAAGCGGCAGGTCATGGATATGACCAAGCGGCTGCTGAAATTGGCGAAAACACCCCGGCCCGATGACGCCGCCGATGCGCTGGCGCTGGCGTTATGCCACGCAAGGAGTTCTACTTCACGGCTCCCGCAGATCAAGCCGGAGAAGGAAACTGTATAAGGAGAAAACCGTATGTTTTACTATCTGGACGGCACTGTGGCGGAGATCCTGCCGGGACTGGCCGTCATCGACTGCGGCGGCGTGGGATACGCCTGCATGACCACCAATAACACCCTCTCCCAGCTGAAAAAGGGGGAAAAGAAGAAACTCTACACCTACCTGAACGTGGGAGAGAGCATCTTTGACCTCTACGGCTTTGCCTCCCAAAACGAGCTGAACAGCTTCAAGCTGCTGCTGGGGGTGTCCGGCGTGGGGCCCAAGGCGGCACTGGCCATCCTTTCCGCCAACACGCCGGAGGGTCTGGCCATGGCCATCGTCACGGAGGACGCCAAATCCCTGACGGCGGCCCAAGGCATCGGCAAAAAGATCGCCCAGCGGATCATTTTGGAATTGAAGGACAAAATGGCGAAGGAGACCGCCTCCGGACTGGATTTCTCCGGCGGAAAGGGCGCGGCGGTCCCCGCTGTGTTTACCAGCAAGGCCACCGAGGCTGCTGCGGCGCTGGCGGTGCTGGGCTATTCCACGCAAGAGGTGCAGATGGCCCTCAAGGGCGTGGATGTGGAGAATCTGCCGTTGGAGGAGATCATCCGCCAGAGCCTGAAGAAAATGGTGAAGTAATGGGCAATCTGCATGGACTGTTTTACAGTGTAGGCGCGATCGCGGGCATTACTGCTGCGGCGCTGTGCGCGGTGCTTGTCATGTGGACGCTGCGGGATGCCAGGCGCGGCGCCCTGCGGGCGGTGACCATTGCGCTGATGGTATGCCTGGCAGTGATGGCGGCCTGTATCCTGGGCATGAATTTGACGGCATAGGGAAGTGAAGCTGTGAGCATCGACTTTGGAAATGATATTTACGAGGAGCCTATCGTGGCCAAGACCTTTCTGGCGGAGGACGCCCAGGAATCCTCTCTGCGGCCCAAGACCCTGGCGGAGTACATCGGTCAGGAAAAGGCCAAGGAGAATCTGAGCATCTTCATTCAGGCCGCCCGGAAGCGGCAGGAATCTTTGGACCACGTTCTGCTCCATGGCCCGCCGGGACTGGGCAAGACGACCCTGGCGGGCATCATCGCTCAGGAGATGGGGGTCAACATCCGCATCACCTCCGGCCCGGCCATTGAAAAGCCCGGCGATCTGGCGGCGCTGCTGACAAACCTCAACGAGGGAGACATCCTGTTTGTGGACGAGATCCACCGGCTGAACCGCTCCGTGGAGGAAATTCTGTATCCCGCGATGGAGGACTACGCTCTGGATATTATCGTAGGCAAGGGACCGTCGGCCAACTCCATCCGGCTGGATCTGCCCCATTTCACCCTGATCGGCGCCACCACCCGGGCCGGACAGCTCTCGGCCCCGCTGCGGGACCGCTTTGGCGTGACGCTGCGGCTGGAGCTGTATACCCCGGAGGAGCTGTCGAAGATCGTCACCCGCTCCGCCGGAATTCTGAACTGTGATATTGTACCGGAGGGCGCCTACGAGATCGCCCGCCGCAGCCGGGGGACGCCCCGGATCGCCAACCGGATGCTCCGCCGTGTGCGGGATTTCGCGGACGTGAAGGCCGACGGCGTCATCACCAAGCAGGTGGCGGACGAGGCCCTCTGCGCGCTGGAGATCGACTATCTGGGGCTGGACCCGGTGGACCGGCGGATGATGGCGGCCATCATTGACAATTACAATGGTGGCCCGGTGGGGCTGGAGACGCTGGCAGCCACCATCGGAGAGGAGTCCGTGACGCTGGAGGACGTTTACGAGCCGTACCTCATGCAGTTGGGGTTCCTGACCCGCACCCCCCGGGGGCGGTGTGTGACGCAAAAGGCGTATCAGCACCTCCATAAGCCCATTCCCGGCGGCGCTGCAGAGGGTCCGCTGATGGATCAATTGACCTTTTAAAAGCGTCATTGTGGGAGAGAAAACTTAGAGCAAACGATTTTCTCCATAATTTCACTAAAAATTTTCTGATTTATTCACGAGAATTTTATATTTTGCTTGACATTTCGGCTACAAGATAGGTATAATACGTTATGTGCAAAGTTCCAAATGAAAAATTGAATTCCCCAGAAGTATTGACCGACGAGGATCTGTGTCGTCTGGTTGCCGAAGGCAATCGTCAGGCGGAGGAGATCTTGGCCGCCCGGTATATCCGGTTGGTCCGTACCTGTGCCCGCCCTTATTTTTTGGCAGGCGGTGACAGTGAGGACCTGACACAGGAGGGAATGCTGGGGCTCATCAAGGCTGTGCGGGAATTCAATGGCAACAAGGATGCCTCATTCCGAACCTTTGCTGAGATCTGCATACGAAGCCGACTGTATTCCGCTCTGCGTTCCGCGGGACGGGAGAAGCATCAGGTGCTGAACCAGTCGGTCTCACTGGATACTCCCGACTTTGACAGCAATTCCTACACCTCTGGCACCAATCATCTGGCGCAGCGCGACCCTGAAGATGACCTTATTGACAGGGAACATACGGCAGCCCTCTTATCCGGTGTCCGGAAACAGTTGTCCGAATTTGAAGCGAAGATCCTGGGGTACTATTTAGACGGACTTTCCTGCAGAGAAATCGCCCTGGAAGTGGGCAAAAGCGCGAAGTCCGTGGACAACGCTGTGCAGCGTATCCGGCGCAAGGTGGCACAGCAAATCCTTTCCGGCGAATTCAGCTCACGCTGAACGCAATATATTTTTCTTTTCAAAGAGAGGGTAAAATCATGTACGAAGACAAGACCTTAGTGTGCAAAGAGTGTGGCCAGGAGTTCGTGTTCACCGCTGGTGAGCAGGAGTTCTATGCTGAGCGCGGCTTCCAGAACGAGCCCCAGCGCTGCAAGGCCTGCCGTGACGCTCGCAAGAACGCTGCCCGCGGTCCCCGCGAGTACTTCACCGCTGTTTGCGCTGCCTGCGGCGGCGAGGCCAAGGTTCCCTTTGAGCCCAAGTCCGACCGTCCGGTCTATTGCAGCGAGTGCTTCGCCAAGATGCGTGAGAAGGGCTAATTGAACGAACGATTCGTTTTGTTTCTTGCTGAAAAACAGCGCCTGTCGAAAGACGGGCGCTGTTTTCGCTTCCTTGCCTGATGACGGATCCCAAGTGTCACGATCCGGGTCCATATCTCTTCCGTGCCTGAAAATACAAGATTACATGGAACAGGGGGGAGCGGGGCACTGGTGACGGATGAAATTTAAAGAAAAAGCAGACTCTGCGCCGGATCTCACTTGCGGAATAACGAGATCTGCTTCTGATGATGCACGCGGAGCGGGGGTTTTCCGGGGAAAATGCCCTGAAAACGGCTGAAATCGACAAATATTATTTTTTTCAAAAAAAACCTTGACAAATTCTTGTTTTCCGGTATAATAATACCTGTTCGTGCGACACGAACGAACGAATATAGCGGGTTTGTGTAAAGGTAGCACAGCAGACTCTGACTCTGTATGTGAGGGTTCGAATCCTTCACCCGCTGCCACAAAAGTCCTGAAACCACAAGGTTTCAGGACTTTTCTTTTGCATTTGACCCTTTACCTGACCCTTTATCGGTTTTGAATCTTTTTTCCGTAGACGGTATTCTGAATGTACGCTTCCATTCGGTCAGCGCTGTCCTGTTTCATCTTTTCCGAAACATGACCATAGACATCAAGTGTAAAGGCAGCTGTTGCATGGCCCAGGTTGCTTTGGACAGTTTTGACGTCATCTCCATTTTGAAGGCACAGCACCGCGTAGGTATGCCGGAGGCTATGCACATTTGCATTCTCTGCACCAATCTTCTTTGCAATCTTCTTGAAATGCGCATATACCGTCTGTGGACAGTAATGATCTCCCAGCTCTGTTGTGAACACAAACCATTTTTCCTGCTCTTCGGGGGAGTTCCATCCCTTCCACGCCGGGCCAGCCTTTATTCGCTGCTGCATTTGGAGAACCTTTTGCTCTTTCAAAATTGACAGCAACATAGGCGGCGGGGTCAGCAACCGTTCTTTGTCATTTTTCAATGATGCAAATGTGTAGCCACCCTCGCTCTTGGAGCGCTTCAGCAGTTGGTGATAAATACGGATGCTGCCGCGCTCAAAATCAATACAGTCCCATGTTAAGCCGATGGCCTCCGATTCACGGACGCCGCTGAACAAAATAAACTTCAGAATAGCCTTATAGGAATCTTCTTCGACCAGCGCAGAAAACATTTGAACCTGAGCGTCAGTTAACGTCTGAATATCCTTTCTGGTCTTACGCGGAAGTGTTGTCAGTGTTGCAGGATTGGAGCGGATCATCTCGTTCCAAACGGCCTGATTCAAAGCCCTGCTCAATACACCGTGAACATTGTGAATCGTTTTTGATGAAAGCCCCTTATTCTCTCCATCGCCGCGCTGCAGCCGATTGTAAAGGGACTGAATCATATATGGCTTCAATTCTGACAGGCGATATTGACCAATATACGGAATGATATGATATTTACAAACATTTTTGTAATTTCGTACCGTTCCGTATTTTTTATCGCCCATATACTCGTTCAGCCATATTTCAAGCCATTGCTTCACCGTGGTTTTGTCCGGTGGAATATAGGCTCCTGCATCGATCTCCGCTGTGACCTCCGTCAGCTTCTGACGGACTTCTTTTTGTGTCTTGCCATAGACGGACTTTTGGATCTGTTTACCCGTCTTCGGGTCAATGCCGGTGGTATAGCGGGCCTCCCAGCGCCCGTCGGAGCGCTTGCGGATGGTGCCGCTGCCCTTTGCGTTCTTGGTATTGCTTTTCACATGTACCTCTCTTTCCTCTGAAATTATAAAACGGCCAGTCAGTCCGTTGTTTACCTTATCGCTGCCTGTCACTGTCTAACCATGCCACAAATTCCTCCAGTGGCAGTTTACCAGCAATGCAGTCTGCGCGCTTTGCGCGCGCCTCCTTCGACCATGCGGTAAACTCCGCCTTGGTCATCGTTCCATATCGCACACGGGCGTTATGAGCCTTGTAGGATCGTGTAAACTCCTTTGTGGCAGGATTCTTCATTTGTCGGCTCTGATACTGCACCACGGCTCCCATTTGGCGGCAGGTCTTTTCCGAGCCTTCCATCAACCGTGTGCAGTAGTCCTGCGTGATGTTGCCAGTCACAACAAAGTATCTGCCGCAGTTTTTGCACTTGTGGATTGGGAGCGGCAGACGGAGACAATAGCCCTTTAGATAGTTGTAGAGGTCTCGTACGGTGTTGGGATAGAGCACTTCGCGCAGCGCCGTCTTGATGCCCTGCTCCCGCAGCTTTTCAACGCTGTAGTTGTAGGCGCTGTCATATGCGGGACGCTCCAACATAACTTCCTCTGTGGCAAGCTCACCATAGCGCATATCATCAAAGCAAAGTCGAGCGTCATAATGAGCCTCGCGGTATCTCTCTGCCGTGGAGTAGTTTGGCTGATAGCGATCATCCAGGCACACTTCAATTAATGCCTTTGCATCACTAACGATATTTTCAAAATCTCGGTCAAACCGAAGCAGTATATCCTTGGTATCATTCTTGCCATATGCGTGATTTTCTTCTAAATCACTCAGTTCCTTGATCAATAGTCCAAAAAATGGATGCACTTTACAAAGCGGCATCGCCAGTTCCAACAGCTTTCTCCATGCAGTTTCATCCTTGTGTTCAGGAGTCAGGGGACGCAATAGTTTATTGATTTCAGACAGTACACAGTATGTGTCATAAAAGTCGGTATCATAGAGGTCAACCAGGCACTGGCCCAAGTCCTGCGTTTTTTCCAATAAGGTTCTGCGGCACCCCAGTGTCATGCTATATAGTTCATAGCACTCCTTACGTTCCGGGGTGATGTAATACCGGAATTCCATGTGTTCAGGAAAGATCATAGTTTCCTCCTGTTAGATATATCAAGATGAATGCAAAAAATTATCTATTGACTTTTGCGTATTAACATTATACAATCATACCATAATAGTTACATTGTGTATTATAGCCTTAATAGTCCATAATGTCAACTGTAATTTTCAAAGGAGGTCACACATGAACAACAACTACGAAAACCTGCCCGCGGTGCTGAATGCCAATCAGCTGGCTACGGCACTGGGCATTTCCCGTGCGGGCGCGTACCAGCTGCTGAACACTGCCACCTTTCCCACCCTGCGGATCGGCAAGCGGCTGCTGGTGCCGAGAGACAAGCTGGTGGAATGGATTGAACAGAACACAGGAGGCGGCCATGTGGGAGGATAAAGAAACGACTGCCCCAGATCCATCTGTTGCACCAGATGGGGAGCAGCCGTCCGCGCTTGCACGCACAGACAGTATAGCAACTTTTGAGGAAACAAACAAGCAATTCGGCAAAATGCGTATCTTTTCCATGCCGGAGCTGATGGACACCCATTTCCCATCCCGGCCATGTATCATTGAAAACTTGCTGCCAGCGGGGACATACCTCCTCGCTGGCGCTCCCAAAATCGGCAAATCCTTCCTCGTCCTGCAAATGGCCTATCAGGTGAGCGCAGGAGAGCCGTTTTTAGGCTTTCCCTCCCGGCAGGGCACGGTTTTGTACCTTGCTCTGGAGGACACCTACGAGCGATTGCAGAAGCGTTTGGCACAGATGACGGAACGGGACAGTCCTGATCTGGTGCTGTCCGTTCTGGCGGACACGCTGGAAGAAGATCTGCTGGAGCAGCTGGAAAGCTTTCTGTTTGAGTACCCGGAAACGGTGCTGGTCATCATTGACACACTCCAACGCATCCGGGGACGGACGCCGGACAACGGCAGCTACGCCGCAGATTACGATACCATCGCCAAGCTGAAGGCGTTCTCAGACCAACGCGGCATCGCCCTGCTGCTCGTTCACCACACCCGCAAGGAGGGGGCGGAGGATGTGTTCGACACCATCTCCGGCACCAACGGCATCTTGGGGGCGGCAGATGGAGCCCTGGTCTTGCATAAGGACAAGCGCACGAGCGGGGACGCCATCCTCGATGTGGTGGGACGTGACCAGCCGCAGATGCGGCTCCGCCTGCGTTTTGACCCTACTCATAGTCTTTGGCAGGTGACAGAGGTGGAAACAGAGCCATTCAGGGAGCCGCCGAACCCGTTGCTGGAATTTCTTTCCCGGCTGGTAAATGAAGAAAATCCACTGTGGAGCGGCACGGCAACGGAGCTGGTACAGTGTCTTTCAGAGATAGACAGTACACAAGCTTTTTCACCCAACTGGATCGTGCGGGCACTGAACGTGCAGCAGGATGACCTGCTGCGAAAGTACGGCATCCGCTACGGTTCCCGGCGTACGAAGGATGGAAAGGTCATCCTTCTACGGTGGGAAGGTGTACGGTAATGTACGGTATGTACGGTAAAAACGGGAGAGGGGTATCCCCCGAAAATACCGGACATATCGGACATACCGTACACCAGAGGGCTGAATGACCTGTCGCACCGACAGGGCATTTCGCCCGTTTCAGGGAGTCCAGAGGGAACGGCTGGCACACGGACTTTGGTACAAAGTATAGTGTGTTATACCCATCACGGCGGGGGACGGAAACGAACGCGGGCTGGCGGTGGCCAGCCGCGTTTGTGACCGGGCCGAAAACGAAGTGAAGGCGGGTGTCGGTATCGACACCCGCCGCAGCGCACGGTTTCAGAAGCCGTGACGGGGATTCCCCGCTCCCCGGTCTCCCAGACTATAATAAGGGGAGGTTCCACATGGCATACGCCATTTTACGATTTGCAAAGCACAAGGGCGGCGCGTCCAAGGCGCTGAGTGCCCACCACGAGCGGACAAAGGACAGCTACGCCAGCAACCCGGACATTGACCTCAGCCGCACGGCGCAGAACTTCCATCTGGTGACGCCCCGATGGAGCTATGAGCAGGAGATCAAGCACCGCATCCAGACGGCAGGCTGCCGGGTGCGGAAGGACAGCGTGAAGTTCGTGGACACACTGGTAACAGTCAGCCCGGAGTTTGCCAAGGCCCACGAAGCGGAAATGCCGGAGTATTTCCGGCGAGCCTTTGACTTTCTGAAGGAGCGTGTGGGCGAGGAAAATATTTTCTCCGCCGTGGTACACATGGATGAAACCACGCCCCATATGCACCTCTGCTTTGTCCCGCTGACTAGGGACAAGCGGCTGTCCGCAAAAGAAATCCTCGGCAACAAGAAAAGCATGATCCGCTGGCAGGATGATTTCTATGCCTGCATGGCGGAACGGTGGCCGGAGCTGGAGCGTGGTACGCCCGCCGTGGAGACCAAGCGCAGGCACCTGACACCCCAGTGGTACAAGAAGGTCACGGTGATGGACGCCAAACTGGAGCAGCTGGAGGCCACGCTGAACAACATCAATGTGTTCAACGCAGGCAAGAAGCGGGAGGAGGCCGTTGCGCTGCTGGCGCAGCTGCTGCCGGAGGTGGAATCCTTTCAGGCGGAAACACAGCGGCTACGGGACATGGCCACATTCGCTAAACTGGAACAGCAATACCAACAGCAGGAGAATGCCGAGATTCGGAAAGAACTGAGCAAAGAGCGTAATCGGAATTTTGAGCAAAATATGAAAATTTCTGCTTTGATACAACGATGCAAAAGAACAGAGAAAATGATGGGTATTCTACCCAAAGAAGTACAACAAGGACACAAGCGAGAATGTGAAAAAGACAGATAGAACTCATTTCTGCAACTCCAACAATTGATAAGGCTGCTATTCGATTACTCAATGCGCTATAGCGGATAACATTATAACGCACAATAGCTAAATCAACAATTTTTGCTTAACCTTGGTTGCGGATTTTGTGAATTTGCTGTATGATTAAGATGCTAAAGAGTCTCAAGTTAAAATTAAATTTTAATAGAGAGAAAGAGAGGACAATACAATGTCTACTTCAACCATCGGACAGTATTTTTCTAATCGCGTGGAAGAACTGATTTCCGAGTTCGCAGGACATACTTTGATATTCTTCAAAGGATTTGGATTGGAACAGATTCGGTTTTTGATTACACATCCCAATTCATTGTTGGATGATGCCTCTCTGCTGCACGAGGGGTTCCTTGATTTGGAAGCAATAGATGATAGATGGCTCGCTCTTGCAGCATCTATCAAAAGCGCAACAAAACCGCTGGTGGGCTTTTATGAGGAGCTTTTGGCGATTAGACAACTCCTTCCTCGTATGAAGATCGATAATATTGTAGTCATAGAAAATAATATCCTTTCACCGTGGGTTCCCTGCTATTTCCCATACAGTTATGCTGAAAAGCTTTTTGATTATTGGCAGACCGAGCATGAACCTCCTGCTGGGAGTCCCTTGGCCCAACTCGTCCAAATGTACGGAGATGTCAAGCTGCTGAAGGAGGAAAAAGCGTTACTCTTACCTGCTACTCTCGATGACGAACACATTGAAATCGTTCCATTTTGGCAAGGCTGTGTGGTAGAGAAAGAACCGCTTACAGATGACATCAAGCATATTGAAGTTGGTAGCATAGAAGATTGGGAGTACTGTCTTAATATGACCAATGGTGTGCTTTCATCTGCGCTTTTCTTACAAAGCGGAGATAGCCTTTCTGCTCGAACCAGCGCAATTTTTAGTGCGGCAAATCTGCTTAATCTGGAAGTATTTCTCGATGAACTTGAGCTGTATCAAGAAAAAATAGAGTATAATGATAGCCAATTTGTTCATGTGCTTCAAAAGTACTGGGGCAATGCGGCTCAATTTCGACCATTACTCTTTTACAAAGATCCTGACCGTTCACAGGAAACAGAAATAATAACCCAGGGGCAAATTATCGCTGAAATCGTAGATCAGTGTGAAGCTGCCCAAGATGGAGATATATTCAGCAATATATTTATAACTGCACCGACTGGTTCTGGAAAGTCGATTCTTTTCCAGATTCCTGCGATCTATCTTGCCGAAAAGTACAATCTTGTTACGATTGTCGTATCCCCGCTGATAGCTCTTATGAACGATCAGGTTGACCAACTGCAACGTGAACGAGGAATTTCTATTGCTGCCTGCATTAACTCAAGCATGAGCATAGAGGAACGTAGTGATGTTATCGACCAGATACATGCAGGAAAAAAGTCCTTGCTATACCTTGCCCCTGAGCTGTTATTGACAACTCATTTGCAATCGTTTTTGGGCGGTCGGCAAGTAGGTATGGTTGTCATTGACGAAGCCCATACTGTCACAAGTTGGGGACGCGATTTTCGCTCAGATTATTGGTTTCTTGGCGGTTTCTTGAAACAAACGGCTCGTGATGGCTTATCGTTCCCCGTACTGTGTCTGACAGCCACGGCTGTATATTCTGGTGATGACGATGTTGTAAATGATACAATTCACGAACTCGGTTTGGGAAAGACTATTATCCATCTCGGGAATGTAAAGCGAAGTAATATTTCTTTCGATATTCAACGCCATAACCCCGCCGAAGTTGAGGGACGAATCGAAAATGCCAAACTGGATTTGACATTGAAGAGAATGCGTGAATATATTGCCAGAGGCGAGAAGGTACTTACTTATTTTCCCTATCGGAGTCAAGTCGATCAGATTTATGATCTGGTTAATGCCACAGACCATGTGAAGATTCGGAGATACCACGGGCAAATACCTTCGGCGGAACGCAAGATGGTGGAGCGAGACTACAAGGCGGGAACGGCTATGGGGCTGTTCTGCACCAAAGCCTTCGGCATGGGTATCGATGTTGGTGATATTAAACACGTTATTCACTTTGCCCCGACCGGCACACTATCTGATTATGTTCAGGAAATCGGAAGAGCCGCCCGCAATACTGAGATTCAAGGTGTAGCTCATATTGACTACTTTCCCAGTGATCTTCGATATGTTCGATCCTTAAATGGAATTTCTGAAATGCGGCAGTATCAGCTGCGTGAAATGCTGAAAAAGATATGTGCAATTCAACGAGCAAAGAAAAGGCGGAATCTGTTGATTTCGGCGGAAACGTTCGAGTACCTTTTTAAGGAAAAAGATGTCGAAAATCGGACAAAATCAGGCTTGTTGCTTCTTTCAAAAGACTTGAGCAACAAATACACATTCCCCGTTTTAATTGTACGTCCCAAAGCAATGCTTTCAAAAAACTATGTCAATGTTCCATACGAGATAGAAAATGAGTTTTTGAAGTTATTTGGATCATACTGCACATTCCAGCAAGGCATTGCACCTCGCACTGTTCCTACAAAGAATCAGAGCCGTGCATCCGATATGACAGTATACAGTTCTGGAAAAACCTTCCTTGTAGACATGGCGGGGATTTGGGAAAATTGTTACCCAGACCGCTCATTCGGCATGTTCAAAAAGGAATTTTTTGAGCGGGGAATTTCCGTGAGTGGAAAAAACTATACTGTTGCACCGCGCGTCAGAGTAGAGATACGTTACTCTGATGACTATGTTGCCGTATCACAGCGCGTCGAGACTGTTATTACTGCAATTACGCAAATATTTGAGAAGTATAAAAACGGCGAGACAAAGCAGTTTTCCCAAAAGCAGTTTGAAGCAGAACTTGCTGAAATGCTTGGTGAAAAAGTGATTCCTCATGACAAAGCAGGCATGCTGCTTGACATATTCACCGAGAGCGTAAATGAGGATGCAGCATACAGCCAGAGTCGAAGCCGTGTCCGGGTTCTTCGTAGTAGGAAAATGCTCGGAGCGGACGAGACAGGATATTTTGTCAGCAGTGCCGCATACGCGCGACTTCCCAACTTCTTTATTCACCAAATTGGGCAGTGTGGGGTTAATACAGAAGATAATTCGTTCTTCCAATTTTACCCGTTGGTTCAAAATAAGCAAATTGAGATCATGCCATTGCTGCGTTTCATGGAATTGCTTGGGCTGGCAACCTATGAAATCCGAGGTGGAGAAAAAGCAGAAGTATTTATTCGTATTAACGATCCTGAAAAACTTGAGCGGCTGGCAACAAGCGGCAAATATACCAATGGTGTGCTGCAAAGCATTCAAGAACATCATCGTAATAACGAGCGACTTCTCACGGCATTCTTTTCTGTCGACATGAATGACGATGAGCGCTGGGAGTTAATCGAGCAATACTTTTTGGGCAATGAGGAATATGTAAGACGCATTTTGCACATTACTGATTGAGTCCCTTGGTATATGAAGAAAGGTGATTGCTCTATAATAAGATTAAGCAATCACCTTTCTTTCAATTGTAAATTAACATACTTAACACAATTTCCTCCGCTGTGCTACGGATGTTGTTCATCGCCCCTACCCACGCCACTTGATCCTCGGCCTTTAGTTGTTCCGTAATGCCTTGCGCCTGAGACATCTGCTCGATTAGCAACCGCAGCATTTCGTTTGCTTCACGGTCGATTTCGTTGAGGTGATGTGTTAGTTGGCCGGAGGTTTTCAAATTGATATAGATTGTTCTACGTTGCTCCTTCAGATACTTGAGCCGCATCCGCCCAAAGTGTCCGTATGTGACGGATTCTTCTTCCGGCATAAGCAAGTTCGGTACATAAAAATCTCCATGCATTCGATAAGTGATTTCCATTGTGTGACAGTCCTTTCACGGGTTCAAATCTGACCCTTATTTTGACCCTTTAGTGGGTCATCCCTTATAAAACAACCGGACTGACTGGTACAGAATTTTATAATTTCAGAACTGAATGTCACATATTTCTACCCTAAAAATGACAAAGATGAAGATTTTTAAATTCGAATCCTTCACCCGCTGCCACAAAAGTCCTGAAACCACAAGGTTTCAGGACTTTTTCCTTACTTTCCGTATTTGATTTCTTCCGGATCGTTCCCTGCGTGTTTTACGCATTTTTCCACGATAATGTACAATAACTTGCGCAAATTGGAAAAAGCATAAAAGAAGACATAGCTTGCAGGCTCTGGTAGAATGAAGTCACGACACACCATTCTGAAAGGAGACAGCAAACTATGTCCGAGAAAAT
>CDZI01056383.1_pt1 | contig 40429 bp, 28 predicted proteins | sample 554811 | NCBI WGS metagenome assembly CDZI01 (sample SAMEA3182110, study PRJEB8094) | gut metagenome | biome: human; feature: gut; material: Stool; isolation source: human stools | place: Canada | collected 2013-04-23
TATTTGGTGCACTTGAGACAAGTGCACCCCCTGACCAACTGCACCAACACAATAGGTGCACTGTTAAATATATTGGTGCAGTTGAGACAACTGCACCCCCTGACTGCACCCCCTGACTGTGTTAGTTGGCTTGTTCGGAGAGGAACTTTATGCGCACGAGGCGTATTTCGTTCTCTTCGTAGTCGCCGAGTTCGTCGAGTGCGGTGTCGATGTCGTCGGTGTCCGACTCGCGGAAGTACTCGTAGATATCGTCTATTTGGTCTTCGTCCATCACGTCCTCAAGGAAGTAGTCTATGTTCAGCTTCGTTCCGCTGTAGACGATGGCATCGAGGTCGTTGAGCAAGTCCTCGAAGTCGAGTCCAAGTGCTGAGGCGATATCGTCGAGTGGCATACGTCGATCGAGATACTGTATTATCTTCACCTTCTTCATTGAGTCCTTCGCTACGGTGCGCACGAAGAGCTCTTCGGGGCGTTCTATCTCGTTGTCTTTGCAGTACTGGCTAATCAGCTCGCAGAACGGCTTGCCATAGCGGTTTGCCTTGCCCACGCCGATGCCCTGAATGTTGCGCAGCTCTTCGAGCGTTACGGGGTACATCGTTGCCATCTGTTCGAGCGATACGTCTTGAAAGATGACGTATGCCGGCAGGTTCTGCTTGCGTGCGGTCTTCTTTCTGAGGTCGAGGAGCATATTGTAGAGTGTTGGGTCGAGCGCAGAAGCTGTTGCTTCGCTTGCTTCTTCCTCGGTTTCCGAGAAGTCGGTGTCCTCTACGTATGTGAATGGTGTAGGGTTCTTCACGTAGCGCTTGCCTGCGGCTGTCATCTTCAGAAGTCCGTAGCTTTCGATGTCCTTGTGTATGTAGCCTGCTATCATGCCTTGGCGTATCACAGGATTCCATATCTTCACGGGCATATCCTCGCCAGCACCGAACTCTTCGAGTTGTTCATGGTGGTGACTCACGATGTCGTCTGTGGCGCGTCCTTTCACGAAGTCGACGATATAGTCCTGACGGAAAGCTTCTTTCACGGCGATGATAGCTTTCAGAACGATGAGCAGAGCCTCCTGACCGTCGCGCTGCACCTTCGGGTGTAGACAGTTGTCGCAGTTGCCGCAGTTCTCCTTTGTGTATTCCTCGCCGAAGTAGTGGAGCAATACCTTGCGTCGGCACATTGATGTCTCGGCGTATGCGGCAGTCTCCTGCAGCAGTTGCTTGCCGATGTCCTGTTCTGCCACGGGCTTGCCCTCCATGAATTTCTCCAGTTTCTGCAGGTCTTTGTAGGCGTAGAAAGCGATGCATATACCTTCGCCTCCGTCGCGTCCTGCGCGTCCCGTCTCTTGGTAGTAGCCCTCAAGACTCTTCGGTATGTCGTAGTGTATCACGAAGCGCACATCGGGTTTGTCGATGCCCATGCCGAAGGCTATGGTAGCCACGATTACGTCGATGCGCTCCATGAGGAAGTCATCTTGCGTCTGCGAGCGTGTTGCCGAGTCGAGTCCGGCGTGGTAGGCAGCGGCTTTTATGTCGTTGGCTTTCAGCACGGCAGCCAATTCTTCCACCTTCTTGCGCGAGATGCAGTAGATGATACCGCTCTTGCCAGGGTGTTGTTTTATGAATTTTATTATCTGTTTGTCGATGTCGTTCGTCTTCTGGCGCACCTCGTAGTAGAGGTTGGCACGGTTGAACGAGCTCTTAAACTCCTTTGCGTCGGTGATGCCGAGACTTTTCTTTATGTCCATGCGCACCTTGTCGGTGGCAGTGGCTGTGAGTGCTATGACTGGTGCTGCGCCAATCTTGTTGATTGTGGGGCGTATGTTGCGATACTCGGGGCGGAAGTCGTGTCCCCACTCCGATATACAATGCGCCTCGTCGATGGCGTAGAACGAAATCTTAAACGAACGGAAGAACTCTAAGTTGTCCTCTTTGTTGAGCGACTCCGGTGCCACATAGAGCAGTTTAGTGCGTCCTTCGTGTACGTCTTTGTACACTTGATTGATGGCAGCGCGGTTGAGTGACGAGTTCAGATAGTGAGCCACGCCACTTTCCTCGCTGAGTCCGTTCACTACATCCACTTGATTTTTCATCAGCGCGATGAGTGGCGACACCACGATTGCGGTGCCTTCCATGATTAGTGACGGCAGCTGATAGCACAAACTCTTGCCTCCGCCTGTAGGCATGAGCACGAATGTGTCATTGCCTTCAAGCAGATTGCGTATAATAGCTTCTTGATCGCCCTTGAACGAGTCGAACCCGAAGTGGTGTTTTAGCTGTTCGTTGAGGTTAATTGTAGCAGTCATAGTAATAACCTGTTGGCGGAATTAATTTAGTGCATACTTAATTCTGCCAATGGGCCTGTTGTTAATGAAGTTTACGTATTGCAGAATGGTGAGTGCACTAATTTTGCCAATGATTCTGGCAAACAAACCATTCGTTATTTTCGCATAGTTCCTGATGACCAAGAATTGGTCTGTAAGTTGTGAGAATAGAGTTTCAATTCTCTTTCTCGCCTTTGCCAACGGTACGAATGTCGGTTTCCTGTCCTTTTGGTTGTGCCGATATGGACACTCCAGTTTTATGTGTGCAGTCTCGAACAGGTCAAGCTGTACGTCAGCTCCAATATACCCCTTGTCGCCATAGATGCTACAGTCGTGATAAGTGTGTTTTACATCTTTCATATAACGGAGGTCAGCCATACTTGCCTTTGACAGATCGTAGGAATGGATAACTCCGCTTAAGCCACAGAGAGCGTGTAACTTATAGCCAAAATAGTATGTATTCTGCGAAGCACAGAATCCAAAGTCGGGAGCTTGCGAGAAATCGCCAGTACGTCCCATCTTGCAACGTTTCCCTCTTGCCGCTCTACAGACCTCTATTGGCCTGGAGTCAACAAAGAACTGTTCCTCTCCGCCATCCATTTCCATAGCTATCCTCTTGCGAAGTTCCTCACACAAGCCAGCTGTTTTCTTTCTACGGTCATTGAATTGTCTCCTTGATATGAGATTGGGAATGCAGTCCTTGTACTCTTGCAATTTATAGTCGAACAACCACTTCTCACTATCAATGCTCTCTGCCTCTGCCGTCATGGACAATGCTACCACTTCCAAGTCCGAAAACTTAGGAACAGAACCACGACGTGGAACATTACCAGATTCATTGACGAGATTTTCAGAGAATTGCTTGCATATCTCAAGTATTTTGACGAATTTTGTATAAAGGTTGTACATACGATGGTTTGAACTTAATGTTTTGATCACCACTAAGTTACTAAAAAATCAGCGACATATACAACCTTTTACTCATATTTATCAACTTAAATTAATTCCGCCAACGGGTTAGTAATATAAAGTTCTTAATATCCTTTCGGATACTATTGTAGATTTGACTTCTCCAGTTGCGCCTTTGCGTACTCCAGCGTTACGGTGAAGTTGTCGATGTTCTTTGTTGGGGCCTCGAACATGGCATCCATCACGATTGACTCCACGATAGAGCGCAGTCCGCGTGCACCGAGTTTGTACTCAACGGCTTTGTCCACGATGAAGTCGAATGTGTCTGGTGCAAACTCCAGTTTGATGCCGTCCATCTCGAAGAGCTTTGTGTACTGCTTTATGATGGAGTTCTTCGGCTCTACGAGGATGCGTCGCAGTGCTTCGCGGTCGAGCGGATTGAGGTAGGTGAGCACCGGCAGGCGTCCGATAATCTCTGGTATCAAGCCGAACGACTTCAAGTCTTGCGGCAGGATATACTTCATGAGGTTGCCCTTGTCGATGTTGCGCACGTTCTGCACCGAGTTGAAACCCACTACGTGAGTGTTCAGACGCTGTGCTATCTTGCGCTCGATGCCGTCGAATGCACCACCGCAGATGAACAGAATGTTGCGTGTGTCGACGTGTATATAGTCCTGGTCGGGGTGCTTGCGTCCACCCTTTGGCGGCACGTTCACCATTGTTCCCTCGAGCAGCTTGAGCAGTCCTTGCTGCACACCCTCACCGCTCACGTCGCGTGTGATGCTCGGGTTGTCTGCTTTGCGCGCTATCTTGTCTATCTCGTCGATGAAGACGATGCCTCGCTGCGCTGCCTCCACGTTGTAGTCAGCCACCTGCAGCAGGCGCGAGAGTATGCTCTCCACGTCCTCGCCCACGTATCCCGCCTCGGTGAACACCGTAGCGTCGACGATGGTGAACGGCACCTTCAGCAGCTTTGCTATGGTGCGTGCAAGGAGAGTCTTGCCCGTGCCGGTCGAACCGACCATGATGATATTGCTCTTCTCTATCTCCACGCCGTCGTCCTCAGCGTCATTGGTGTGCTGCTGCAGACGTTTGTAGTGGTTGTAAACGGCTACGGACAGATACTTCTTTGCATCGTCCTGACCGATGATGTATTCGTCGAGATATTCTTTTATCTCTGTTGGCTTCGGCACGTCGTTGAGCGACACGTCGAACGCGCCCGAGTTCTTACGTGTTCCCTCCGGTCCGAAGCCGGCTTCGAGCACTATCTGGTAGGCCTGCTGCGCACACGAGTCGCAGATGAAGCCGTTCATTCCGGTTATGAGGAAGTTTACGTCCTTCTCGCTTCTTCCGCAGAAGCTACATACTTTCTTTGGCATTTTCGTTTTTCTCTTCTCTTTTACTTCTTGCGTATCATTACCTGGTCAATCATTCCGTACTCCTTCGCCTCCTCGGCTGTCATCCAGTAGTTGCGGTCGGAGTCAGCCCACACCTTGTCGAACGGTGTGTGCGAGTGTTCGGAGATGATGGTGTAGAGTTCTTTCTTGAACTTCTGTATCTCGCGTGCTTCGATCTCGATGTCCGAAGCCTGACCCTGCACACCGCCGAGCGGCTGGTGAATCATCACGCGGCTGTGCTTCAGTGCCGAGCGCTTGCCCTCCTGACCTGCCACGAGCAGCACTGCTGCCATCGAAGCCGCCATGCCTGTACACATCGTAGCCACGTCGGAGGTGATGAACTGCATGGTGTCGTAGATGCCGAGGCCTGCTGTCACGCTACCGCCAGGCGAGTTGATGTATATAGAGATGTCCTTGCCTGGGTCCACTGAGTCGAGGTAGAGCAGCTGAGCCGAGAGTGTGTTAGCTGTATAGTCGTTGATTTCGGTGCCGAGGAAGATGATGCGGTCCATCATCAAGCGCGAGAACACGTCCATCTGTGTCACGTTCAGCTGGCGCTCCTCAAGGATGTACGGGTTGAGGTACTGCGCCTGAGCCTTCATCACGTCGTCGAGCATCATGCCGTTAATGCCGAGTCTACTTGTTGCGAATTTTCTAAAGTCGTTCATATCTGTAAGTTTCGTTTTTTCTAAAGTTCTGTTCTGCTTCGTGGGTTCTAATCCTGTTTTACCCGTGATATTATACTATATAATAATGTGTAGTTTATAATGTATGACATAGAAGCAGATACAAAGATACAAAAAATGTAGCTAACGCGCTCCATATTCCGAAGAATTTTTTTGTAGCTTTGCAACTTATCGCTTTCATTATCAGTCAAACACATAGAAACAACTAAAAAATACGAATAGATATGAAAAAGACAATCTTTTTAATGGCAATGCTGCTCACGCTCAGTGCAGCGGCTCCTATGGCTTCCGTCGCACAGCAGTCTCACCGCAACCGTCCGCACACGCAGATGGTGGACAAGAAGGACAAGGACGCTACCGACGAGGAGGAGGGCGTAGTGGCTTACTCGGATACTGTAACTGCCGACACGGCGTCTGCCGCTAACGGCGGAGCCACGTTCGACAACGATGCCCCTGTCAGTCGCGACGAACTGCTCTCGTTCTACAACAGTTTGCCCGGATGGATCGTAAAGCTCTTCCTTATAGTGTGCGTTTTCGTGCCGATGCTGCTGTGCTTCCTTGCGCCTATCATTGTCGTTCTGCTCGTCATACGCTACTTCATGCGCCGCCACAAAGACCGCGTGCGACTGGCTGAGATGGCTATGGAGAAGGGCGAACCGTTCACCGACGAACTGAAACCGCTCAGCAAGAAGTCGCCCGAGTATATGTGGCGCCGCGGAGTGCGCAACACGTCGATTGGTGCCGGACTCATGATTTTCTTTTGGTTCTTCGGTATGCAGTCGCTCATGGGCATAGGCGCTCTTGTGGCGTGCATCGGACTCGGACAGATGTTCATGGTGAAGTACAACTACGACAGTAAGATGCCGTGGCAGAAGCGCGACGACGAGGACGAAACCGACCATTGACCCCATTCTTTTAAAGACAGAACGATATGAAGGATACTAACGACGATCTCTCTCTTATACAGCAGGTGGCTGAGCTTCACGACAAGACGGCTTTCGACCGTCTTGTCAGGAAGTATCAGTCGCCTATAAGGCGCTTCTTCCTCCACCAGACGCTGGGAGACGCGCAGCTGAGCGACGACCTCGCGCAGGACACCTTCATAAGGGCTTATACCAGCATCGGGACGTTTCGCGGCTCGGCGGCGTTCTCCACATGGCTCTTCCGCATAGCCTACAACGTGTTCTACGACTATCGGCGCGGGCTGCGCCCGTCTGCCGATGACCTCGACGCAGCGCGCCCTGCCGCAGCCGGCACCGACCGGTCGCTCGGGATGGATGTCTACGGTGCTCTCGCCCGTCTGCCCGACGCTGAGCGCACATGCGTCACGCTACAGCTCGTCGACGGCTATCCCATCGAACGCATCGCCGCAATAACGGGCATGGCGGAGGGCACGGTGAAGTCGCATCTCTTCCGCGGAAAGCAGAAACTTACCGCATTCCTGCGGCAGAACGGATATTCTTAGGCCTTAAATGTAGGTGGAAAATAAAAGACATCGTAAAAATTCAATCATGCTATGACTGATGTAAAGAATAAAATAAGTTATGACGAGACTGTCGACGAGGCGCTTCTTCAGCGGTTCTTCGCCGACAGCGCTCGTATGGATATCGCTGACGAAGGATTCACCGATCGCCTCATGCGCCGTCTGCCCGAGGAGGTGGATACCCGCTGCTACCGTCTCTACCGCTTGTGGACGGCAGCGATGGCAGCGGTCTGCGTTGCCGTCTTCTTATTCGTCAACGGCTTCCAGCTGCTCAAGCTGCGCGTGTGTGGCGCGGTTGGCGGTTTCCTCGGCGATGTGGCTCACGCCATACAGGATAGGGTGGGCTCGCTCTCGCTCTCGCTTCCCGCTTTCGTCTCCTTCCCCCCGTCAGCCGAGTGGACAACGCTGTTCCATACTTCGCTCATGATAGCGATAGCACTGGTTGTGCTCGGCTCGCTCGTGCTATACGAGCTCGATGAGTCGGTCTGATTCACAAACCGTCTCGTCTTTCTGTTCACGAAATGTCATCCTTCTGTTCATGAAATGTCATCGTGTAGCGAACGGAATCTGATCGGGTGGCGAACGGAATCTGATCGGGCGGCGAACGGAATCTGATTGGGTGGCGTACGGAATCCGATTGGACAGCGTACGGAAACCGATGGTTGAAGTGCAGAATTCAGTGGCGTCCTCTGCCACTATCGTGCTGCGTACCGCGTAATTGCTTTAGAAGAGAAATGTGCTGAATCGCTTGGTATTCGCTTCCTTCTGCTTCATCTCCTCCTGCATCCGCTTCACCGCCATCTTGAAGAAGAAGCGTACGAGATGCTCGTCGGTGGCTTCGGTGCGAATCATGCGTAGGGCGGCGATGTACTCCTGTCGGGCTTCCGATGGGATGATGAGCAGCGGATGGCCCATGCGCAGCAGGATATAGTTGCTCACAAGACGACCTGTTCTGCCGTTTCCGTCGCGGAACGGGTGCAGATACTCGTAGAAGCCGTGGAAACGGGCGGCAATCACCATCGGGTGTGTGGCTGCAGAAACAATGGTCTGCTCCGTCGACTCCAGCAGCTGCGGCACTCGGGCTATTAGTTCTTCGTGGTCGCCGAACACGGTGTCGCCGGCAGCCATGTCGGTTGTCGTGTATTCGCCTGGAGTGGCATCGGGTGCACGGTAGGCGAGCGTGTGGCAGCAGACGCGTCGGTTGATTTCCTTCAGCAGCGTTTCGTCGAGCGGATGTTGTAAGTTCTGCATCATGTGCTCGAATGCGTCGAAGTGGTCGAGCATCTCGAACGCCTCTAACAGCGTTTTGCCAGCCGGAATCATGCCTAATCCCTTCTCCTTCAGCTCGCGTGTGTCGTCCACGGAGAACGAGTTGCCCTCTATAGCACACGAGTGTGTAGAGAAGAGCACTTCGTTATACTTGACGTATTCTTCTTTATTCATTCTGTCGACAACGAGCGTTTGGTATTTGCTTCGCAAGTCGTCGTATTCCTTTATTTCTTTTTCGAATGCCATAGGTCTTCTGTTTCAGATTGCTAAGATACGATTTTTGTAGGAAAGCACCAAACGCTTAAACAAAAAAAGAGGATACAACCGAAGCTGTATCCTCTTTTTCGTGACTCGCATGGGGCTCGAACCCATGACCCCAACATTAAAAGTGTTGTGCTCTACCAACTGAGCTAGCGAGTCTCCGTATTTGCTTTGTATTCCAAAAGCGAGTGCAAAGGTAGTGGTTTTTTATAATATACGCAAATATTTTATTCGTTTTTTGCGTTTTCCGCTCCTTTTTCTTCTATTTCTGTTGGCTTTCTACTGTTTTTTGCGCGTTGCCCTCGTCTTCGTTAAGGTGTTCTTTTGTCACGTAGCGTTGCCAGTAAGCAATGAGTAGGGAGGTGAGTGGCAGCGCGACAATCAGTCCGATGAAGCCGAGCAGTGTGCCCCACACCGAGAGCGAGAGCAGCAGTATGGCAGGGTTGAGGCCCATCGCCTTGCCCATGATTTTCGGTGTGACGAACATGTCGGTGATGATTTGCACTACGCAGAACAGTCCGAATGCCAATCCGAACACCATCCAGAAGTCCTGCCCTGTGTCGGCTGCTTTGAGCATGGCGAGGAAGGCGGTGGGTATGAGTGCGAAGGTGTGCAGATAGGGTACGAGGTCCATCACGCCGATGAGTATGCCAAGACCGATAGCCATGGGGAAGTCCATGAGGCTGAAGCCTACGCAGAACATGATGCCCATACACAGTGCCACGAGGCTTTGTCCGCGTATGTAGTTGTTCATTTCGCGCTCTACGTCCTGAGCCAGTTCTTGCCAGAACGGGCGGTTCTTCTTCGGGAATATCTTCACCCAGCTGGTGGTGAGGAACTCGTAGTCGAGTAGTATGAAGAACGTGTAGAGCAGTGTGATACACGAGGCGATGATGGACATTATGATGTTGGCTGTCTGTCCTATCACAGAGAACACCTTCGGCATTGCCGTCTTCAGTGTGTCGCTGAAGTCCTTGCTCTTGAAGAAGCGTTCCAGCGCTTCCTGGTTTTGCACCGCCCAGTCTTTCACCATACGCGAGAAGTCGTTGGTGTGTGTGGTTTGATGTAGCCAGTGGAGTATGAACTCGTATAGCTTCTGAAACTGGCTAACCATCGGTGGTACGATGAAGTAGATGAGCAGTCCGATTACCGACAGAATGGCGAGCATGGCGATGATAATCGCTATGGCACGTATCTTTATGTGCATACGATACTGTATGAACTTCACCATCGGGTAGAGTAGGTATGCCAGCAACCATGCGATGAAGAAGGGTAGCAGCACGCTGCTCAGATAGTCGGTGATGGCAAAGACGGCAATACTGATGGCGGCTACTGTTGCCCAGCGCATCACTTTGTCGAATGTAATCTTTTCTTCGCTCATATAATTATTTGTTTGTTGCTTTCTTGTAGCACTCGCGGCAGAGCGGTTCGTACTCGGTTTGCTCGCCAATGAGCACCTGGTTCTGGTCGTGTACAAGGCGGTGGCTCACGTAGGCGAGTGCTCCGCACTTCACGCAGATGGCGTGTACCTTTGTCACCTCGTCGGCTACGGCGCACAGAGCCGGTATCGGCCCGAAGGGCGTACACTGGAAATCCATGTCCAAGCCGGCGATAATCACGCGCACACCGTTGTTGGCGAGTTGGTTGCACACCTCTACGAGATCCATGCCGAAGAACTGTGCCTCGTCGATGCCCACCACGTCGAAGTCGTAACCATCGGTGCTGGTGGTGTGGTTCTGCACGTACTCCAGTATCTCCGTTGATGTGCTGAGTGGCACAGACATCACGGCGTTGCGGTCGTGGCTCACCACCTCCTCCTCAGAATAGCGTGTGTCTATCTGTGGCTTGAATATAACTACTCTCTGGCGGGCGAATGTCGCTCGCTTGATGCGGCGTATCAGTTCCTCGGTCTTGCCCGAGAACATCGAACCGCACACTACTTCAATTCTACCTTGGCGATACTTCTCGCCCTCTAAATTTGCTTTCATTGTGAGTACAAATTTACGAATACGTTTTAAAAATTGCAAAGAAACGACATGTTTTTTTGCCGTTCTTGATTAATATAGCTATATTTGCCCACAATATGGGTATATTATATATTGTGCCTACTCCGGTGGGCAATATGGAAGATATGACGATGCGTGCCATTCGCATATTGAAAGAAGCCGACTTGGTGCTCGCCGAGGATACTCGCACATCGGGCGTTCTGCTTCAGCATTTCGATATAAAGAACCGGCTGATGTCGCATCATAAGTTCAACGAGCACGGCACTACGGCTTCAGTTGTCGACCGTCTAAAAGCAGGCGAAACGATAGCACTCATCAGCGATGCCGGTACGCCGGGCATCAGCGACCCTGGTTTCTTCCTCGCTCGCGAGGCTGCTAAGGCTGGCATCACGGTGCAGTGTCTGCCCGGTGCTACGGCGTTCGTTCCGGCAATCGTCAGTTCGGGTCTGCCCTGCGATCGCTTCTGCTTCGAGGGCTTCCTGCCGCAGAAGAAGGGTAGACAAACGCTTCTGCAGTCGCTGCAGACAGAGACGCGCACGATGATATTCTACGAGTCGCCCTATCGCTTGGTGAAGACGCTCGAGCAGTTTGCCGAGTTCTTTGGCGACGATCGTCAGGCGAGTGTGTGTCGCGAGATATCAAAACTGCACGAGGAGAGTGTGCGCGGAACGCTCGCAGAGATAATCGCCCACTTCAAGCAGACCGAGCCACGTGGCGAGATTGTCGTTGTAGTGGCAGGCTGCGCTGGCGTAGACATATCGGCACGCAAGGCACTAAAAGAACAGGCTAAGGAGAAGAAACCGAAGCTAAGCAACAAGGAGCGCTACGCTCTGCGCGAAGCTGCGCCCGAGGAGTTTAAAAAGAAGAAGTTTAGAAACGAAGAATAGAGAAATAACAACAAAACGAATAATATGAAAAAACTATCTTTTGTACTATTATCAATGATGTTGCTTGCTATAACATCATGCGATTTTACGAACAAATCGAAGGGTGAAACAAATCAAGATGAAGAGCAGGTAGACTCGCTCCAGCGCATCATCTCGCAGAAGGATGGCGAAATCAATGACATGATGGAGACATTCAACCAAATTCAGACCGGCTTGCGCGAGATAAGTGAGGCGGAGAATCGTGTCGTATTGGCTAAGTCGGGAGAGGGTGCCAATAGCCGTCAGCAGATGCTGGAGGACGTGCGCTTCATCTCTTCTACAATGCAGCAAAACCGTGCTCTGCTCGAGAAGTTGCGTCAGCAGCTCCGCGAATCGAGCATTAAGGGTGACCAGCTGCGTCGCACTATCGAAGGGCTCGTTGCTCAAATCAACGATAAAGAGCAGCAGTTGCAGCAGTTGCGCGCCGAACTCGACGCTAAAAACATACACATCGCCGACCTCGACAAGACCATAACAGGGCTTAACGATAATGTCTCGACGCTGAAAGAGGAGTCGTCTAAGAAGACGGAGACCATCAATGATCAGGATGCACAGCTCAACACCGCGTGGTTCGTATTCGGTACAAAGAAGGAACTGAAGGAACAGCGCATCCTCGATGGCTCGAAGGTGCTGCAGGCTAACTTCAACAAGAGCTACTTCACAAAGATAGATATCCGCGTGCAGAAGGAGATAAAACTCTACTCTAAGTCGGCTAAGATTCTCACCATGCACCCGTCAAGCTCGTACACCTTGCAGCAGGATGCCAATAAGCAGTACGTTCTGCGCATCAGCAATCCGCAGCTCTTCTGGTCAACAAGCAAGTATCTCGTAATCCAGGTGAAGAAGTAATGCGCATAGGTGTTATCGTAGCGATGGACAAGGAGTTTGCACAGTTGCAAACGCTTGCGTCCGATAAGAAGGAACAGACCGTTGCCGGTCGCACATTCGTGGTGGGCAGCATCGGCGACAACGAGATAGTAATGCAGAAGTGTGGCATCGGCAAGGTGAACGCAGCGGTGGGAGCATCCGAATTGATAGCAGCCTTCCACCCCGACCTCGTCATCTCCACCGGTGTAGCTGGCGGTGCCGACACAAGTCTTGAGGTGTGTGAGGTAGTGGTGAGCACTGCTTGCTGCTACCACGATGTCTACTGTGGCGACGAGTGCGCCATGGGGCAGGTGCTCGGAATGCCTGAGCGTTTTGAGAGCGATGCACGCCTCGTAGCCACCGCCACATCGCTCAACTGCCACACGCGCGTTCATGCCGGACTCATCGTCACCGGCGACTGGTTCGTCAACTCGCGCGAGAAGATGCAGCAAATCCTCGACGACTTCCCCACGGCTATGGCAGTCGACATGGAGAGCTGCTCAATAGCGCAGACCTGCCACATCTACAACACACCGTTCGTCAGCTTCCGCATCATCAGCGACATACCGCTCAAAGATCATAAAGCACAGATGTACTACGACTTCTGGGAGCGCATGGCTGAAGGATCGTTCGAGGTGACAAAGGCATTCCTTGAAAAAGTAAAAAAGTAAAAAAGTAAAAAAGTAAAAAGAGCCTCTCCCAACCATCAAGCCCCTCCCAACCCTCCCCGTCGGGGAGGGCTTAGGAAGGCCTAAAAAGGCTTAGTTCGGCTTATACGCCACCTTCCCCTCGGCTTATACGCCGCCTAAAACAATAAAACAATGGAAAAAATACCAAGCTTCACAATAAATCACAGCACCCTTTTGCGCGGCATCTACGTATCGCGCAAAGACACAGTAGGTGGCGACACCGTAACAACCTTCGACATCCGCATGAAGGAACCCAACCGCGAGCCGGCTTTGCACCCAGGTGCACTCCACACCATCGAGCATCTCGCTGCTACATACCTGCGCAATGATGCCGAGTGGAAGGACCGCATCGTCTATTGGGGACCGATGGGCTGCCTCACAGGCAACTATCTGCTTATGCGTGGCGACCTCCAGCCGAGTGACATCGTCGACCTCATGCGCCGCACGTTCCGCTTCGTGGCGGACTTTGAGGGCGAGATACCTGGCGCAGCACCGCAGGACTGCGGCAACTGGCTGCTCCACGACCTGCCAATGGCTCGCTGGGAGTCGCGCAAGTACTGCGAGGAGGTGCTCGATGTTATTACCGATGCCAATATGACTTATCCTCAGAAGGAGGATTAACCCAAAAGCACGGAAGTAGCACTGATGGCAACACTGCATCAGTAGAATAACGATTAAACACTATTTGATAAGAAAAAGTTGGCAAATAATTTTGCCGAACCACCGAAATTGCTTACCTTTGCACCGCTTTACAAAAGCACGGGATGTAGCGCAGTTGGTTAGCGCACGCGTCTGGGGGGCGTGAGGTCGCAAGTTCGAGTCTTGTCATCCCGACATAAAACGGGGTAGAATGTTCACATTCTACCCCGTTTTTGCATCTATAGGAGGGTATGGCATCTTGCCATACCCACGCTGCCCTCTTACATTTATAGGAGGGTATGGCATCTTGCCATACCCATGCTGTCCTCTTCATTTATAGGAGGGTATGGCATTTATAGGAGGGTATGGCATCCTGCCATACCCACGCTGTCCTCTTACATTTATAGGAGGGTATTGCATCCTGCCATACCCACGCTGCCCTTTGGTTGAAATAATAGGAGTGGATGGCTAATCTCTACATATTGGTTGCGTGGGTATGGCAAGATGCCATACCCTCCTATGGTTGTGTGCTCCTACGGCTTACCGCAGGCTGCTTGGGTTTATGTCAAACTCGTCCTTGAAGCACTTGTTGAAGTACGAGGGCGACGTGAAGCCCACCTCGTATGCTATCTCCGACACGCTTTTCTCAGTCTTTTCCAACAGCTGGCGAGCCTTCGTTAGTCGCGCCTTGCGTAGCAGCTCCACCGGTGTCTGGCCGGTCAGAGCCTTCACCTTTCTATATAGCTGCACGCGCGAAAGCCCTATTTCTTCGCCCAGTCGCTCCACCGAGAAGTCGCTGTCGCCGAGGTTCTCTTGTATCGCTGTACGCAGTCTGCCTACGAACGTCTTGTCTGCCTCGTTCAGTTTCTCCTCTTCCTCCGTCTCCCGCTTGTCGCCAGCAAACACCGAGCGCAGCATTATGCGCGAACGCAGCAGGTTTTCGATGCGCGAGAGCAGTACCTGACCCGAGAACGGCTTCGTGATATACGAGTCGGCACCCGTGTCGTAGCCCTCCTTGCGCTGTTCGGATAGCGAGCGTGCGGTGAGCAGCACCACCGGTATATGACTCGTTGCGGTGTCCTCCTTCAGTCGCTTTGTGAACTCCAGTCCGTCCATCACCAGCATCATCACGTCGCACACCACCAGCTTCGGCACCTCTCTACGTGCCTTCTCCAAACCTTGTTCGCCGTTCGTAGCCTCCGACACGTTGTACTTGTCCTGCAGTATTGAGCGCAGATATGCACGCATACCGTTGTTGTCGTCGATGATGAGCACGAGCGGACGCTCCGCGTCGAAGTCCTCTGCATTGGTGATACGCTCCGCCGCCTCCTGCGCAGTGGTGTCGGTGGCAATGTAGTTGTCGTCCACCAGTCCCTTCTCCGCCTGGGTAGCAGCCGGTGCATCCTTCGCAGGGTCGTAGCCAGGCTGCGAGTCGGGCAGTTCGATGACGAACGTAGTACCCTTACCCTCTACGCTCTCGGCATGTACGCTGCCACGGTGCATGTCTATGTACGCCTTCACGAGCGACAGCCCGATGCCCGTACCGCCGATGGCACCCTTCGCTTGGTAGAAACGCTCGAAGAGATGCGGCAACTCTTCCGTCGGAATACCCTTGCCCGTATCCGCTATGCGCAGCGTGTAGCAGTGGTCGTGATGGAGTAGAGTAGTGGTGATGCAGCCTCCGTCTGGTGTGTACTTCAGAGCGTTCGACATTATATTAAAGTACATATGCTCCATCTTGTCGCGGTCGGCGATGAGCACCGCGTCGTCCTCCACGCCCGACACATCCACACGTATCGTGATGCCACGACGTGCCGCCACTGTGCGGAAGTCCTCCGTCCACGTTGTCAGCTCATGCTGAAGGTAGAAACGGTTGAGATGCAGCTCAGCCTTGTTGTTCTGCACCTTGCGAAAGTCGAGTATCTCGCCAACCAATTGTATGAGTATGCGTGTGTTGCGCTGCACCATCTCCAGCATCGTGCGCTGCACGCCATGCACCGCTGGGTCTTCCAAAAGCTGCTCCGTAGGTCCGGCGATGAGCGTGAGCGGCGTGCGCAGTTCGTGACTCACGTTCGTGAAGAACTGCAGCTGCGTCTGCGTCATCTCCTCCATCTCTGTGGTCATTCGGTTCTGCTCGTCCATTGAGGCTTTCAGCTGTCGGTTGATGCGCGTGCGGGTGATGAAGGCGTAGATAGCCGCGGCGCACACGGCGATGAGCAGCACCACGAACACCAGCAGCACCAGCAGATAGATGCGCTGCGTGTTGAAGTCACTGGCAGCCTTATCCACGCGTGAGCGCAGTGTGGAGAGATGATCCTGCTGGCGCATCGTCTCGTCGTTCTGCATGAGTAGCACTCGGGCGTTGTCGCGTGTCACGAGTGCCGACGACAGCTGGTTCTCGCGGTTGTATTTCTTTCCTTCGAGTATGTTCATAGCGAGCAGCATCACCTCGTCGCCGCGTGTGGGGTAGGTGTACGAAGCGAATAGTGTGCCGTTGTCCACGAGCTCCATGCCGCCGCCCTTTTGCGGCATGGCATCGATGCCGCAGAACTTGATGTGCTCGAGGTTGAGTCCGTGCTTCTCTGCGGCTCGTCGTGCGCCCATCGCCATGCGGTCGTTATGCGCAAAGACGCAGTCGAACTCGTTGTGCGGCTTAGATAGCAGCGAATCGACCGTGCGGAACGCGCCATGCTCTGTCCAGTCGGCACTGAGATGCTCCACGATACTGATGCCCGGACGACACTGCACCACGCTGTCGAAGCCATTGTTGCGCTCTATCGCCGGCGACGACGTAGAGAGTCCGCTTAGCTCCAGTATGCGTCCGCCGTCGGTGAGTGTGCCAGCCAAGTATTCGCCCATCGAGCTACCAATCTCCTTGTTGTCAGCTCCGATATATGCTGTGTACTTGTCCGACCGTGTGCGGCGGTCGAAGATAATCACTGGTATGCCCTTCTCGTATGCGCGGTCTATCGCCGGCGATATGCTCACCTGACCAGGTGCCACGATGAGCAGGTCTACGCCCTCGTCCACGAACTTGTTTATCTGTTCGGTCTGCAACTGCACGTCGTCGTTTGCCGAACTGATGCGCAGGTCTACATCGTTGTAGTAGAGTGCGGCGATGCGCAGCTCCTCGTTCAGCTTCTCGCGCCACACGTCCTCCGAGCATTGCGACACACCTATGACGTAACGCTTCTTTTCGGAGCCGCACGAGAGTAACAGAGGGAGCAGGAAGAGTAGGAGACATTGGCAGAGTCTGCGTACTGAGTGTTTCATTCGTATCTGTTTTTAAGTTGTTTGTTATTATTAGAAGTAGAATATACTTAAATTCACTGCAAATATAGTAAAAATAATACATTCGTAGAAGTTTATCATACATTTTTGTTTCATGTAACAAATGTGCTATTCGTTGAACGATTTGCTAAACACCACCCGTTCTTGTCTTTATATCTTTGCAATGTCAAGAGGAAAAAACATTTACAGACCATAAAGCTTCAAGTCTTTAATGAATGACACATCAATCGGACAACAGAAACGTAGGTAATAGATTTAGGTTAAATATTTGTTTTTAGTATAGTTGATTAGGTTAGTAAGTTGTTATTTAGTAAATTGAAAATCGGAAAAACAATACTTTGTAAAAACACATAGGGCTGCATCAAGATTCTCCAAGCAGAGTTTTGATGCAGCCCTTTTTTTATCTCCTTACATTAAGTAGATGCTTTCTCTTTACATTAATAAGACAAGTCGATTGCAACCGGATACACACGGTATGGGTCGAAGTATTCTATGCAGCTGTTCACCATTGCCTGCAGATCGGCTTTGGCAACACCATGGAAGACTTGCTTGCCGTTTATCTTGACTGTTACCGGCTTCTTGAGATCTACCAGCTGTTCGTTGAGATACACTCTCAGTCTGCCACCTGTAGCTATGGTGTAGTTGCGATTGAACTTCAGGTCAATGCCCCACTGCTTGTCCTTCATCGTTGTAGTGTATTCTACATCACTTACCTTGATAGAAACCACGTTCTTGTCGATATCCATCTCGTAATATGTTCTTGCCTCTGACGGGCGTGTCAGCACCTGCAGGTTATAGAATCCGGAACGATGTCTGCCGTCCATCTCGAAGTCCTCCCAAAGCACCGTCTTCGGATACGGATTGCGCACAAACTGCTTGAGCCACGGTGTGGTCAGTCCGTAAGTGATGTGGTGCTGCATACCAGGCAAGAGATTGATGCGATGGCGAAAGATGGGCGTGTTGTCTACAGCCAGCGGACGAGCCAGCTGCACAGAGTCGAAAGCCACCTGAGTGAACCATGTGAGGTCGTTGCGATAAAATCCCGTGTCGTCAGCACCCGTAAGCAGCGAGAAACCGATATTGGCGCAGTTCTCTACCGGCGCATTCTTCAGAGGTTCGCCACCTGCCATCGGACCCGCTGCCGCCCAATAGTCGGCGTAGAAAGAGGCGAGACGCTGACTGCCGTAACCGCCCTCACTGATGCCGAATACGTAGAGTCGGTTGGCATCCACCTCGCCGCTCGTCAGACTCAAACGGATAAGCTTTTCGAAGGCATACTGCTTCGACAGATGCCACCAGCGGTAGTATTCGCCCTCGTTCGGAATCTGCGGAATGAAATAGATAGACGGTGCATCTTGGAAGCTAAGTCCCAGTTCGATACCATTCGCCCATTCTCTGTCCTTTGAACCCGAACCATGCGTGTAGAGGAAGAGCGGATATTGACTGTTGGCAGCCACACCCTTCTTGCCGTAATAATAAGGCATAACCGCATTAGGCTCCAGGCATTGTGGCAAGTGCCATGCGCTGTTCTTAGCCAGCTTCAGTTCGGCAGGCTCTATGAGTTTCTCCTCCTGCAGCGCATTGTTCGCCTCGCACCATGCAGTCCAAACCATCTTCTGATAGTTGGCTATGTCTTTGTTCTTTATTGCTGTCTGAAGCTTAGTGTCGAGAGTAGCGTTCTGAGCGAAGCTTGCCCTACCGTCCTGCTCCAAAGCTTTCTGCTGCGCTTGCAGCGACTGCTCGAAATAGGCGTTCACCTCTTTCTGCAAGTCCTGCGATTGCGCCGTTGTGTGAGTAGAATAAGTTAGTGAGGCAATAGCCATCACCGCGTAAATCATTTTTTTCATATTTATAAAATGCTATTTGATGTTGATGGACAATGTCTCCTTTGGCAGACCATCAGCCGACACGCTCAGCGTAGCCATGCCCTGCTTTGTGCCTTCCACCACAACAACCAGCTCGCCACTGAAGAGCGGCATCTCCGTCGAGTTGAACGCTACGAGCGATGTTGCGTCGCCGTTGCAAGCCGCACGATACTTCGCTGCGCCCTTCACCTCGAACTTCATCTTGTTCGTAGCCGTTGGACAGGGTGTTCCGTCCTTGTCCACCACCGACACCTTCACGAATGCGAGGTCCTCGCCATTGGCAGAGATACTGCTGCGGTCGGCTTCGAGCACGATGCGTGCCGGCTTGCCCGCCGTGCGCACGCTCTTCTCGCCCATCACCGAGCCGTCATAGTTATAAGCCACCACCTTCAACTCGCCCGGTTCATAGCGCACGTTGTTCCAGCGCAGGCGGTATCGGTCGAGGCGTGTGTCCGGGTTCTTCACTATTCTGCCCTGACTCTTGCCGTTCACGAACAGTTCAGCCGACGGCGCATTGGTGTAGCAGTAAACCGGCGTCACCTCGCCCTCGCGTCCCGGGAAAGTCCAGTGGGGCAGCACGTGCAGCGTGTTCACATCTGTGCGCCAGTGGGAGCGGTACAGCCAGAAGCGGTCTTTCGGCAGTCCGGCGAGGTCGCAGATGCCGAAGTAGCTCGAGCGCGACGGCCAGTACTCGTCGTATGGCGACGGCTCGCCCAAGTAGTCGTAGCCCGTCCACACGAACTCGCCGATGGTATAGTCGCGGTCGTCCTGCATACGCCAGTCGTCGTCCGGCAGATTGCTCCACGGACAATACTCCACGTCGTACGATGAGCACTGTCCGTCGGCGTAAGTCTTCGAGTCGGACGGCTCCACGGGGAACTTGTACACGCCGCGCGAGCTCACTGTCGATGCTGTCTCCGAACCTAAGAGGAACCCCTTCGGCAGTAGCTTTATGTTGTTGTCGTACTTATGCACGCGATAGTTGAAGCCCGGCACATCCATCACCTGCGCGAAGCCCGAACCCAACGCCACCTCAGCCTGATCCATGCCCTGCGTAACGGGTCGTGTAGGGTCGTACTTGTGGCAGAGTGCCTGTAGATGTTCGCTTATTTGTCGACCTTCTTCGCTCCATTGTTCAGGTATCTCGTTGCCGATGCTCCACATCACGATAGACGGATGGTTGCGGTGGTTGCGTACGAGGTTCTCTATGTCGCGGTCAGCCCACTCCTTGAAGTTCAGCGCGTAGCCGTTCTTGCATTTCGGGTATATCCACATGTCGAAACTCTCAGCCATTACCATCATACCCATCGAGTCGCACACCTCCATCTGCCACGTCGACGGCATATTGTGCGCCGTGCGTATTGCGTCGCATCCCATGTCCTTCATCGTGCGAATCTGGCGGATGAGTGCCGCTTTGTTCACGGCTGCGCCCAGCGGACCGAGGTCGTGGTGCAGACACACGCCCTTTATCTTGCGCTGCTTGCCGTTCAGCTGGAAGCCGTCGTATTGCGCCACGCGCACCGTGCGTATGCCTACCTTCTCTGTGGTCTCGTCTACGAGCTTGTTGTTGCGATAGAGGCGTGTGACGAGCTTATATAAATAAGGTGTCTCCGGCGACCAGAGCTGTGCGTTCTCAACCGTAAGTCGCTGCTCTACGTCGCTCGCCGTATTCGTCTGCGCCACTGTCTTGCCCTCGTTGTCGATGAGCATGTTCTCCACAACGAGACACTTCTCCGCGTTGTTTATATTCGTGCAGACACTCACCTCCGCCTTGCCATCCTTTATCAGCTCCGTGCGGAAGTAGCTACCCCATGGGTTGATGCTTGCGCGGTCGGCGGTCGTTACGAGCAGAACGGGGCGGTAGAGTCCGCCGCCGGGGTACCAGCGCGAACTCTCCTCACGGTTGTTGAGGCTCACGCTTATCTCGTTCTTGCCTTTCTTCAGATATGGTGCTGCATCCACGCGGAAGGCGTTGTAGCCGTACGCCCAGTGACCAGCCAGCTTGCCGTTTATATACACGTGCGGGTCAGCCATCGCGCCGTCAAACTCCAGCACGGCAGTCTTCGGCAGACGCTTTATGTCGACCGTCGTCTTATAGTAGCCGCGACCAATCCACGGCAGTGCGCCCGAGCGTCCCGACTTCTCTGTCTTCTCTGTCTCGCCGTTCTGCACGATAGCCACATTCTGCAGGTCCCATTTCTTGTCGAATGGTCCGTTTATAGCCCAATCGTGCGGTATCGTCACCGCCTTGTAGCTGATGCTGTCGCGCGAGAACTGCCATTGGCGCAGATTCTGCGTCGTGCGCTGCGCCGAAGCAGAGAGGACTGACAGAAGAACGAGTGAAATTAATGTTGATTTGTTCATGTCTTTAAAGATGTTGAGATGTTGAGATGTTGAGGTGGTGAGGTGGTGAGAGTTGAAAGTTGAGAGTTGAGAGTTATGATATGCAATACAATCTTTATATTGGATAAAGAAAGACAACTGCAAAGGTAATCAAAACTCTCAACTTTCAACTCTCAATTCTCAATTATTTAAAAGCATCCAGCGTTCGCCGCCCGATTGGATTGCGTTCGGTGTCCGATTGGATTGCGTTCGCCGTCCGATTGGATTGCGTTCGGTGTCCGATTGGATTGCGTTCGCCGTCCGATGACATAAGTATAAGTTTATGGCTACTTTCCTTCACACCTTCCACTGCCCGATGCCTGCTTCCTGCTTATTTAGACCTACTATTAATGCTATAGAGTTCTTTTCTATATCGACTTGCAAAGATTTATGCTTATCCCCACTAAATTTCCCCTGAGCCGAAGAGCAACCCGCAGGGTTGCGAGGGGGCTTTGTTTCTCTTTTCTAATAGCAAATATCGTTCATCGTGTTGCATAATTGTAACATTGAAACAAATAAATACTGCGATGAACGATTTTTTGAGTCTTTATGCTTGATATATATCTATCTTTGCAGCACCAATCTTTCGCTAACCATTGTCGCAGACCTCATGGCGACATTCTTGCAGATTGACAATAAGCAAAAAGTTAAACAAGTGTAAACGATAAAAACCTAAAAAATAACAGAATGAGACAACTTAAGAAAATTGTTCTCGGAACCATGCTTTCGATGGTATGCACCGTGGCTTCAGCACAGTCGCTCACGGTGAAGGGCATCGTGAAGCTGCCAGACGGAGAAACCGTGATAGGTGCTACCGTCACCGAGAAAGGTACGCAAAACGCTACCGTCACCGACCTCGACGGCAACTTCTCGCTTGCAGTGAAGGAGGGTGCTGAGCTCGTAATTTCGTATGTAGGATTCAACACCGTGACCATGCCTGCAAAGGCGCAGATGAATGTAACTCTCAGCGAGGATGCAAAGCTTATAGAAGAGGTGGTGGTGACAGGCTATACCACGCAGCGTAAGGCCGACCTTACAGGCGCAGTGTCGGTGGTGAGCGTCACAGACCTGCAGAAACAGAATGAAAACAACCCCATGAAAGCTCTCCAAGGTCGTGTCCCCGGCATGAACATTACTGCTGATGGATCTCCATCGGGCACCGCCACTGTGCGCATCCGCGGCATCGGTACACTCAACAACAACGACCCTCTCTACATCATCGATGGCGTGCCGACCAAGGCTGGTATGCACGAGCTGAACGGAAACGACATTGAGTCTATCCAGATTCTGAAAGATGCAGCCTCTGCCTCAATCTACGGATCGCGTGCTGCAAACGGCGTCATCATCATCACTACAAAGAAAGGAAAGGAAGGCAAACTGAGGGTAGACCTCGACGCATCGGTCGCAGCGTCTATGTACAGCCACAAGATGGATGTGCTCAACGCCAAAGAGTTCGGACAAGTGATGTGGCAGGGATATGTAAACGACGGTCTCGACCCTAACACAAACGGATTAGGATACCACTACGACTGGGGCTACAACGCCCAAGGACAGGCTGTGCTCAACGTCATCACAATGAAAAAGTTTCTCGACGACGCTGGCACAACACCTGCTGCTGACACCGACTGGTACGACCAGACCACACGCACAGGCGTGATACAAAACTACAATGTGAGCGTGAGCAACGGTTCGCAGAAGGGATCGTCGTTCTTCTCACTGGGCTATTACAAGAATCTTGGCATCATCAAGACCAGCGACTTCGAGCGTATGTCGGCACGTTTTAATACTGAATACAAACTCTTCAACGACAAACTCACCATCGGAGAGCACTTCACGCTGAACCGAACGACAGAGGTTGCGGCACCCGGCGGATTCTTACAAAATGTGCTGCAGTTCAACCCCTCACTGCCAGTATACACTACCGACGGCAGCTACGCAGGACCAGTGGGAGGCTACCCCGACCGCTACAACCCCGTGGCAGTGCTCGAACGCAATAAAGACAACCGCTACACTTACTGGCGTACGTTCGGCGACGCATACGTAAACCTCAACCTCTTCAAGGGCTTCAACCTGCGTTCTACGTTCGGTTTGGACTACTCGCAGAAGCAACAGCGCATCTTTACATATCCCGTGACAGAGGGTACCGTGGCAAACAAGACCAATGCTGTGGAGGCAAAGCAGGAACATTGGACTAAGTGGATGTGGAACGCAGTGGCAACCTACAACCTCGAGATGGGACAACATCGACTCGACGCAATGGCTGGTATGGAGCTTAACCGCGAAGACGATGTCTACTTCTCGGGCAGAAAAGAAGACTACATCATTCTCAGCCCAGACTATATGTGGCCCGACGCAGGCACAGGCACAGCGCAGGCATACGGTTCGGGCGAAGGCTACTCGCTTGTCAGCTTCTTCGGTAAGATCAACTACAACTTCGCCGACCGATACATGGCATCGCTGACAGTGCGTCGCGACGGCTCATCACGCTTCGGTAAGGGCAACCGCTACGCCACATTCCCTGCTGTTTCGGCAGGATGGCGCATCAATAACGAGAAGTTTATGCGTGCCACTAACTCGTGGCTCGACGACCTGAAGCTGCGCGCGTCGTGGGGACAGACCGGTAATCAGGAAATCTCTAACCTCGCACGCTACACAGTGTATGTAAGCAACTACGGCGTGAACGAAAGCGGTGGACAGAGCTACGGCACTTCTTACGACATCGGTGGCACCAACGGCGGACAGACGCTGGCGTCGGGTTTCAAGCGCAACCAGCTGGGTAACGACAATATCAAGTGGGAAACGACAACGCAGACAAACATCGGTGTTGACTACGCGCTGTTCAACAATTCGCTCTACGGCTCCTTCGACTGGTACTTTAAGAAGACTAAAGACATTCTCGTACAGATGGCAGGCATCGCTGCAATGGGCGAGGGCTCGTCGCAGTGGATCAACGCTGGCGAGATGGAGAACAAGGGATTTGAATTTAATATAGGCTACCGCAAGACCACAGCATGGGGTCTGCGCTACGACATCAACGCCAATATAGGCGCTTATCGCAACAAAATCACGAAGCTGCCGACCACGGTTGCCGCTGCCGGTACGTTCGGAGGAAACGGCGTGAAGAGCGTAGTGGGACACGCCATGGGCTCGCAGGTGGGCTACGTGGCAGACGGAATATTCAAATCGCAGGAAGAGATTGACAACCACGCAACGCAGGAAGGTGCTGCGCTTGGACGCATAAGATGGAAAGATCTCGACAATAGCGGCGACATAACAGAGGCTGACCAGCAGTGGATCTACGACCCGACACCCGACTTTACATACGGCTTCAACATCTATCTGGAGTATAAAAACTTCGACATTACAGCCTTCTTCCAAGGTGTGCAGGGTGTAGACGTCATCTCTGACCTTAAGAAAGAGACCGACATCTGGGCAGGATTGAACATCGGTTACTTGAACAAGGGAAGCCGACTGCTCGACGCGTGGAGCCCGACAAATCCTAACAGCAACATCCCGGCAGTGACTCTGTCTGACAACAACAACGAGAAGCGTGTGTCAAGCTACTGGGTTGAGAACGGCTCTTACCTCAAACTGCGCACCGTGCAGCTGGGTTACAACGTGCCGAAGGCATTTGCACAAAAGCTCGCGATGGAGCGCCTGCGCTTCTATCTCAGTGCACAGAACGTCTTTACGCTCAAGAGTAGCAGCTTCACGGGTGTAGACCCGGAGAATCCCAACTACGGTTATCCGATACCATTGAACATCACTTTCGGACTGAACGTAACCTTTTAAAGGTAAAAAGACAAAAGAGTGATAAAGTAAAAACGCTGTTTTAAGATAAACTTTAAAAAGTAAACAACAATGAAAACCAATATATTCAGCCGCATAGCCCTCGCCACCGTGCTCACAGCCGGAGCCTTGTCGCTGGGCAGCTGCGACGATTTTCTTGACCATCAGAAGCCGCAGGGCACACTGGACGAGACCCAGGTGAAAGACCCCAGCCGCATCGACAACCTGGTCATATCGGCTTATGCCATCTATATGTCTGCCGAAGACATCAACTCTTCGTTCTCAATGTGGAACTTTGATGTGCGCTCCGACGACGCCTACAAGGGCGGAAACGGAACCAGCGACGGCGACGTGTTCCACCAATTGGAAATCTCACAGGGCATACTCACCACCAACTGGAACATCAGCGACATGTGGACGCGCCTCTACAACTGCATCTCACGTGTCAACACCGCGCTGGCACAGCTCGAACAACTCGACGCCAAGTCGTATCAGCAGAAGGACGAGCGCATCGGCGAGATGAAGTTCTTGCGTGCTTACGGACACTTCCTCTTGAAGCGATTGTATAAGAACATTCCCTTTGTGATGAACCCCAACCTGAGTGTGGAAAACTATAACAACCTCTCAAACACCGAGTACACCAACGACGAGGGATGGGGACTTATCATCAAAGACCTTGAAGATGCATACAAGGTGTTGCCCGTAAAGCAGAAAGAAGTGGGCAGACCCTCAAAGGCTGCAGCCGCTGCTTTCCTTACCAAGGCATATCTTTATAAGGCTTACCGACAGGACAACGCACAGAGCAATGAGGTGACTTCTATCTCTGCCGACGACCTGAAGAAAGTGGTAGAGTATAGCGACCCCAGCATTTATCAGGCTGGAGGATTCGACCTCGAGGCAGACTTCCACAACAATTTCCGTCCCGAACCGCAGTACGAGAACGGCGTGGAGAGCATCTGGGCGATACAATACTCGATGAACGACGGCACCAAACTCGGCAACCTCAACTGGAGTTACGGTCTTATTGTGCCTAACATTCCTGGCGTGACAGACGGTGGCTGCGACTTCTACAAGCCGTCGCAAAACATGGTCAACGCCTTCCGCACCAACGCAGAGGGACTGCCTTACATCGACACTTTCAACGACAAAGACTATAACAAGGCGTCAGACTATGCCGACCCACGTCTCTTCCTAACCGTTGGAATGCCCGGACTGCCCTATGAGTTCAACTCCAACTACATGATGGACGAGACCGACACGTGGAGCCGTTCGCACGGACTTTATGGCTACTACGTCACGCTGAAGCAGAACGTAGACCCCGACTGCGGATTCCTTATCAAGGGCTCGTGGTGGGGAACGCCCGAAAACCGCATCGTGTTGCGCTATGCCGACGTGCTGTTGGAGCGTGCAGAGGCTCTCGTGCAGCTTAACGACGGACGCATAGACGAGGCCATCGGTCTGGTAAACAAGCTCCGCACACGTGCAAAACAGAGCTTGAACGCCATCTCAAACTATGAAACCGACTACGGAGTGCGCATTAACATCGCCACCTACAAGGGATCTTACGACCAGGCACAGGCTCTGAAGATTGTGAAGATGGAGCGCCGTGTGGAGATGGGAATGGAGTGTGAGCGTTTCTTCGACCTCGTGCGTTGGGGTGAAGCGGCAGATGTGTTGAACAAATACTATGCTGAAGAAGCTGGCGACTGCTCTATATATAAGGACGCTAAGTTTACGAAGAACAAGAATGAGTACCTCCCCATTCCGTTCAGCCAGATTTCAGCATCAAACGGACACTATACACAGAACATCGGAAACTGGTAAGAGTTTAGGAGTTTAGAACAATGGAGTGGGGACGGAAGCCCCACTCCGACAACAAAAACACCATACAACAATGAAAACAACAAGCAAGTTTACACATTATATTTTTGCGGCGTTGGCAGTGCTCGTGATGGCATTTACCACGACGGCATGCTCTGACGACAATACGTCGGACCTGCAACTCGACGGCAACTGCAACATAAAGGCGCTGGCACTCGACCAGTATGAGGGCACCATAGATGCCGCTTCGCGCACCGTAGTGGTGCGTGTGCCAGAGACATACGACATTAAAGAGATGGCTGTCAGCAAGCTCGAGCTGAGCGACGGTGCTACTGCCGACATTACGACAGGCGTCAAAATGAACATGACGGTGGCCCACGCCATTCGCGTGACCAATGCCGACGTCTATCTCGACTGGACCGTTAAGGCTGTGCGCGACGAGGCCAAGATATTGTCGTTCAAGCTCAACGGCACATACGTGGGAAGCATTGACGAGGCTGCAAAGACCATCACCGTGTTTGTGCCTGCCGATGTCGACGTCACCAAACTGGTGCCGAGCATGACTGTGAGCGACAACGCCACCGTCACACCACAGAACAATGCCACCGTCGACTTTACCAATCCTGTAGAGTTTACGGTCGAGAACAACACCGCAAAGGCTGTCTACACCGTCACCGTGACAGTCATAGGCAAGCCCTCGGCAGTGTTTGTGGGCTTGGCACAAGACATGAGCGCTCTCAACGCTGAAGAGGCAGATGCCTGCAAGTGGATGTTGCAGAACGTGCCCAATTCGCTATATGTGTCGTTCGACGCCATACAGAATGGCTCGGTAGACCTATCGGAGTGTAAACTCATGTGGTGGCATTTCCACAAGGATGGAGGCGTAGACCAAGCCCCAGCCTTTGAGAAGGCAGCACCCGAAGCCATCAATGCCGCTGCCAAGCTGCGCGACTTCTACAACAACGGTGGCTCATTCCTCCTCACACGCTACGCCACCAATCTGCCCGCCTATATCGGCGCACAGAAAGACGGACGCGTGCCCAACAACTGTTGGGGTGGCAACGAGGACAGCCCTGAAATCACAGGCGGTCCCTGGAGCTTCTTCATGAACGGTAACAACAGCCACGCCATCTACCAGAATCTTGTCGGCGGCGACGACAGCAACGCTGTGCTGACCTGCGACACGGGCTACGGCATCACCAACTCTACCGCCCAGTGGCACATAGGTAGCGACTGGGGTGGCTATGCCGACTACGCCACATGGCGCAACGCGACGGGCGCCAAGGACTTGGGATATGGCGGCGACGGTGCCATCGTGGTGTGGGAGTTCCCTGCCAGCGAGGGCAAGGGTGGCATTGTGTGCATCGGCTCTGGATGCTACGACTGGCACACCACCGTCGACCTCAGTAGCGACCGCTACCACAAGAACGTGGAGACCATGACTCTGAACGCAATCAATTATCTAATGAATAAGTAGACAAGTAGACAAGTAGACGAGAAACGAGTGACAAGGAGGATACCAAACGACATCTTTTACCCTTGTCTCTCGTTATATTTCCAAAAACAACAATAGCAATGAAAACAATGTTATATTCATTCCTCATGGCAGCAGCGGTAGCAACACCGCTCGTGGGTTGTAGCGACGACGATGCCCCCATGGAGCAGCGCGACTGGAACACCACCACACTTTTTGCAGCCTCTGATGCTGCAGCACAAGACATTTACTACAAGCCTCTGAGCGGTTATGTGGGCGACCCCATGCCCTTCTACGACCCTGTGGCAAAGGACTTCAAGATACTCTATCTGCAAGACTACCGCCCCAATCCCGTGGGCACCTATCACCCCATCTGGGGCGTGAGCACCACCGATGCCGCCTCTTACACATCGCTGGGCGAACTCATACCTTGCGGCGGCATCAACGAGCAAGATGCCGCACTCGGCACAGGTTCTACCATCTACAACGAGAGCGACAAGCTATACTACACCTTCTACACCGCTCATAAGTATGAGCTTGCTGCTGGCGACAGCCGCGAGATGGTGATGATGGCTACCAGCCCCGACTTCAAGACGTGGACCAAAAGTCGCACATTCTATCTCCGTGGTGCCGACTACGGCTACGAGATGCACGACTTCCGCGACCCATTCGTGTTCCGTGGCGACGACAATCTCTACCACATGCTGGTGGCTTGCAAGAAAGGTGGCAAGGGCGTGCTGGCAGAGTGGACCTCGTCAGACCTCAAGGCGTGGAACCATAAGGGAGTGTTTATGAGCTGCATGTGGGATCGATTCTACGAGTGTCCCGACGTGTTTAAGATGGGCGACTGGTGGTATCTGGTCTACAGCGAGATACATAGTTCCATTCGTAAGGTGCAGTACTTTAAGGGCCGCACCCTCGACGAGCTTAAGGCGTGTACCCAAAACGACGCCGGACTGTGGCCCGACGCGCACGAGGGATACCTCGACTCGCGCGGACTCTACGCCGCAAAGACCGCTTCCGACGGCACCAACCGCTACATCTGGGGATGGTGTGCCACACGCACTGGTAAAGACAACACCAAGGCTATAGACTGGGCTGGCAACCTTGTGGCACATAAGCTGATTCAGCACGACGACGGCACTCTGACGCTGGGTGAGGTGCCCGCCATCGCTGCCAAGTTTGCAAACGCTGCCGCTCCAGCCATTGCCGCCAAGAGCACAACCGAGGGTGGCAGCGTAGAGGGCGACGCTTCAAACCTCAAGCTCAGCGGCAACGCATGGGCGCTGTTCCCCCGTCTGGCTTACCAAAACCGCATAGAGTTCACCGTCAAGACCGCTGGCAATCGCGACAAGTTCGGCATTTCGCTCGTGCGTGGCACCGATGCCGGCGTGTTCTACTCGCTCATCGTCAACGACGAGAGCGACGACAACCGCAAGGTGAACTTCGAACAGCAGGGCGAGAATGGCTGCGGATTCCTTGCCGACAACGACGGTTACGTGTTCCAGCGTCCTGCCGACAATACCTACCACATTGTGATCACCACCGACAACAGCGTCTGCACGATGTACATCAACGACCAGGTGTGCTACACCAACCGCATCTACGGCATACAGCGCAACTGCTGGAGCATCAACTCTTACAGCGGCACCATAGAGGTGAGCGGCTTGAAGGTGGCAGGACTGTAATGCGCTGTAGTGCCACTATGACGGTGTCGTGACGTGAGGCACACAGCATGTGCCACAGCACGATTGCTGCAATATATAGAAAAAATGTTGTATAGAACGATATTTACAAGTTCATGCAACATTTTTTTTATCTGCAATCCTCTTATATAACTAAATTTGCAGCAGAAAACAGAGGCAGACAGTTGTCAAACAGAAACACTTGCAGAGGCTTCCCTGCCACAGTATTGAAAACTAAAAACTGATACATTAACAAAATAACAAAAACCAATACAACATGAACAAAATTACACTCACAGCCCTTGCACTCATGGCATCGGCAACATCGTTTGCACAGACTAATCTGTGGAATGGCGAAGACAAAGAACTTGGAACAGCAGGTGACTTTTGGGACCGCTGCGCACCTGTAGTAGTAGAAAACCCCACAAAAGACGCTGTAAACGGCTCGGACAAGTGTCTGAAGTTTACAATCACTGGCACAAATTGGGACAACGGTGACGTGGCGATGAACATTGCTGACGGCAACCAATTTGCAAGCAAGCGTCTGTCGCTTAAGATAAAGAAAGACGATAGCTCAAACGTGAAGGTGCAGCTGACCTGCATGAATGGCAACGAAAGAGCGTGGAAGAATGTGGCAGCATGGTATGACGGTGCCGGAGAGTGGCGCACGCTATACTTCGACTTCTCTACAAACGGCGAATTTAGCAATCCTTTCGAGATAGCGATATATCCCACAACCGACAATTTTGAAGGAGAGAAGGTGGTTTACATTGACGATGTGCAAATCGAAGACCTCCCCACTGTGGGTGGTGTGACACTCGACGACGTGGCAGACGGCTCGCTCAACGGCAACATCACGCTCGCTGGCACATGGCTCAAGGGTGTATGTCAGAACGTGGACGTGAACCCCTGGCAGACAGTGGAATACAACGATTTTGAAAAAGTCAACGCCAAGTTGTCTGACAAAGTGACATCGGTCGATATGCGCGGCACGCTTACAAAGGATATTGACGTAAATCAGTTCTTCAAAAACCCCAACACCATCGTTTATGCCGATGCGCCTTACGACCACGCCAACGTGGTGGTTAGTGGCAACGCAACAAACGTAGAACTGACCGACGCCAACGCCTTTGCCATTCCCGAAAACTTCACAGCAGCGTCTGTAACGTTGACACGCACACTGCGTGAGGGCATCAACAGTTTCGTATTGCCGTTCAGTGTAAAGCCCGACGAGCTGGGTGCAACAGAGCTCGCAACATACTACAACAAGTCGGAGGGCAACAAAGTGACCTTCGTAAAGAAGGACATGGCAACAGGTGTTGAGGCTAATGTGCCGTTCATAACATGCAACGTGGCTCCCGACAAGGCTTGCGAAAACATGGACCTGAACTTTACCAACAAGGATTTTGTGGCTACTCCTGCCACCTTTGACGACGCATTTAAGGGCGTTTACGCTCCGCAGAAGGCTAACGGACTGTATGGTATCGACAACAACGGCAATCTGCATAAGGGTGGTGAGACTGCCACCATCAATGCGTTCCACGCCTTCTACCAGCCTGCCGTCGGTCAGGAAGTTGCCGCTGCAATAGACTACTTCACAAGCGAGACAACAGGCATCAGCACCGTGACAACAACCTCGTCTGCCGCTGCAACGGCTGTCTACGATCTCAGTGGACACCGCGTGGCTGACAGCCTCACTGCTGGCCGACTTGCCAAGGGCATCTATGTGGTTGGTGGCAAGAAGGTGGCTGTGAAGTAAACAGTCGCTCTGGCAAACAGCAAAACATAAGACATAGAAAAAATAAAAACTGACCTTGAAAATGAAAAAGGAATATATGATGCCACAAATTCTCGTGATGAGCGTTGAGACAATAGCTCCGATAGCTGCATCTGGCGAATTCACGGTGACAAAAGATGATAGCGGCTCTGACTACGAAGGAGTGTTTTACAGCCCATCCAACAGCCTGTGGGGATACGACAGAGAGTTCTACAACAAGCCCAACAGCCTGTGGGTAGACGAAGAAGAGTAGTATCTGCAGAGTAGCAGACACGAAAAAGCATAATGAGTACAACTTAATGTTAGAGTAAAGCACGCCGGGCGGGGCACGCAACCGCAACAGGCCACTCCCTGCCCGGCTTCTTTCTCAACCCCCATGACCCCCATACCCCATGACCCCCACAACCCCCATGACCCCAACCCATACATCCCACAACGACACGACAACGTGCTTCAAATCTGACAATAAGCGAAAAACCACATGGCGTAAGCCGTAGTGTCGCGTAGCGCAAGTTGAAAATACTAGTAATGTAAACAATAAATAACTCATAACATAAATGTACAACAAAACCATTCTACACACAGCTGCTTCACTATTGCTGCTCGTAGCGACAGCATCAGCAACGGCACAACAAAAGGTGGAGGTTAAGAACATGAACTTCTTAAGCTCAAACCATTGCATCTACCGCATCAGCAAACCGTCTAACTACCTTCTCCTGCCTGTTCAGGAGAAAGCAGAGATGTGTAACGTCAAGGTCGTAGACAACAACAATCAGGTGAAGACTCTGAACGTAAGACTGGCGGCTAACCACATAGACTACTATGTACCGCTCGACCTTAAGCCCTACAGCGGAAGCAAAGGGCTCGCACTCGACATACATGTCAATGGCACATATCGCAACGACGGCGACCTGTCGGGATTTACTTGCTGGAAGAATCTGCAGTTCGCAGACTCGTTCGACACCACAAACCGCGAGCAGTATCGACCCATCTACCACCACACTCCTACGTGGGGATGGATGAACGACCCCAACGGCATGTTCTATAAAGACGGCGTCTGGCACCTCTACTTCCAACACAACCCCTACGGTTCGCAGTGGGAGAACATGACATGGGGACACTCCACGTCTACCGACCTTGTGAACTGGACTTTTGAAGGCGACCCCATCGAGCCTGATGTGTGGGGCACCGTGTTCAGCGGATCGGCTGTGGTAGACCATGACGGCACCGCAGGATTCGGAAAAGGGGCTGTAGTGGCAATGTACACGTCGGCTGGCGAAAACCAGACGCAGAGCATAGCATACAGCAACGACAACGGAAAGACATTCACAAAATATGCTGCCAACCCTGTGTTGACAAGCAACACACCTGACTTCCGCGACCCACATATGTTCTGGAACGAAGACATCAAGCGCTGGAACATGATTATGGCAGAGGGGCAACACATGAACATCTACTCGTCGGCAGACCTTAAAGACTGGAAGCTTGAGAGCCAGTTTGGTGCCGAATATGGCAACCACGGCGGCGTATGGGAGTGCCCTGACCTCATGAAGATGAAGGTTCGCGGCACCGATGAGTATAAATGGATGCTCATCTGCAACATAAACCCCGGCGGACCGTTCGGTGGTTCTGCAACACAGTACTTTGTTGGACAGTTCGACGGACACAAATTTACATGCGAGTCGGCACCCGAGGTGACAAAATGGATGGACTATGGCAAAGACCATTACGCCACTGTGACCTTCGACAACGCCCCCGACGGACGTCATGTCGCCATGGCGTGGATGAGCAACTGGCAGTATGCCAATCAGGTGCCTACCATGCAGTATCGCTCTGCCAACTCCGTGCCACGCGACCTCGACCTCTACGAGTATGAGGGACAGACCTACTGCGGTGTCACACCGTCGCCCGAGCTGGCGGCAGCGCGTCCTAAGAAGGCTGTGAAGACGCTCTCGGAGGCGTGTGAGATGGTTGTCACGCTCAAGGGCGGAGCCACCATCACGCTGTCAAACGACAAGGGTGAGCAGGTGGTGCTAACCTACGACGAGAAGAGTCGCACCTTTGCTATGGATCGCACGAAGAGTGGTCTGAAAGACTTTAGCGACGAGTTTGCTGCTCTCACTGTTGCTCCCGTCCACGGTAAGCTGTCGCAACTGCGCCTGTTTATCGACCGTTGCAGCATCGAGGTGTTTGCTTCCGACGGCACAATGGCAATGTCTAACCTCGTGTTCCCGACCAAACCTTACAACAGGGTTACGGTGAAGGGCAAAGCAAAATATGTGGTATATAATCTCAAGAAGTAAGTCTGGCGCTGAAAAACGTATGACTATAATTTCTAAAAACAATAAATCGAAAAGCTAAAATGAATAGTTCAAGCTCAAACATGAGTAGTTCAAACTCAAGCAAACTGACACTCATCCCGGTGATGATTGCCTTCTTCACTATGGGCTTCGTCGACCTGGTCGGTGCGGTTTCAAACAACATGCAGGAAGACTTCGGACTCTCCGACTCCGCTGCAAACTTCTTCCCCTCGCTCGTGTTCTTCTGGTTCCTTATCTTCTCTGTGCCTACGGGCATGCTCATGAATAAGATAGGTAGAAAGAAGACCGTGCTGCTCTCAGTAGTAATTACAACATTGGCTGTGTTCCTGCCGCTCTTCGACAGCTTTATGCCTACAAAGGAGAGCCAGCTCTGGCTGATGTACATCTCTTTCTCGCTGCTCGGCATAGGCAACGCCATAATGCAGACCGGCATCAATCCGCTCGTGACGATGCTCGTTAAGGGCCATCTGGCTTCGACGCTCACCTTCGGTCAGTTCGTTAAGGCTATCGCTTCGTTCATCGCTCCGCTCATCGCGGCATGGGGTGCTACCACTACAGCTCCTATCCTCGGACTCAGTTGGCGCATCCTCTTCCTGCTCTTCTTCGTTATAGGTATGGTGGCTACGCTGTGGCTCGGCATGACACATATCGAGGAAGAACCCATCGAAGGCAAGGCTTCTGGCTTCGCCGACTGTCTGAAGATGCTCGGTTCGCCTATCATCCTGCTCTCGTTCGTCGGCATTATGTGCCACGTGGGTATCGACGTAGGCACAAACGCCGTTGCACCGAAAGTGTTGTTCGAGCGTCTTGGCGGTGCCGGCGACTCGCTCAGCCAGTTCGAGTACGCTACGTCAATCTACTTCGCGTTCCGTACGCTCGGTTGTTTCACCGGTTCAATCCTTATGCGCAAGCTCAATATCCGCACCTTCTTCACAATCATCGTGCTGATGATGGCGCTCTCTATGGTCGGCTTGGTGTTCGGCACAGAGAAGTGGGAGCTTTGGGCAGCTATCGCTCTTGTAGGCTACGGCAACTCTAACGTGTTCTCTATCGTCTTCTCGCAGGCTATGCTCTCTGCTCCGGAGAAGAAGAACGAGGTTTCGGGCCTTATGATCATGGGTCTGTTCGGCGGTACCGTCTTCCCGCTCCTCATGGGCTTCGCCAGCGACGCCGCAAAGGCTGCCGGCGCTCAGTATCCGCAGGTTTGGGCTGCTGCTGTGATGGCTATCGGCGTGCTCTATCTGCTCAGCTATATACCTAAAGTAAAGCAGAACTAATTTAAAAGTAAAAAAGTAAAAGAGTAAAAAGCCCCTCCCAACCCTCAAGCCCCTCCCAACCCTCCCCGTCGGGGAGGGCTTAGTTAGCCTAAAAATGCTTAGTAAGGCTTAAAAAGGCTTAGTTTGCCTTGGCTTAGGAAGGCTTAAGAAGGCTTAGAAAGGCTTAAACGCTGCCTTAAGAAGGCTCGGCTTATTCAAAAAAAACAATAACTGAAGACAATAAAACTATGGAAAAGAAATATGTAGTAGGACTCGGTGAGGCACTCTGGGACGTGCTTCCTGAAGGTAAGAAACTTGGTGGTGCACCGGCTAACTTCGCGTTCCACGCCGGTCAGTTCGGCTTGAACTCTATCGCTGTGAGCGCTCTTGGCGAGGACAAGCTCGCTGACGAGACCGTGCAGCAGCTCGAGGAGAAGGGCTTGCAGTATTGCATGCCACGCGTGCCTTATCCAACCGGCACCGTGCAGGTGAAGCTCGACGACGAGGGCATACCTACATACGACATAAAGGAGAACGTGGCGTGGGATAACATCCCGTTCACCGACGAGGTGAAGGCTATCGCTGAGAACACTGAGGCTGTGTGCTGGGGCTCGCTCGCTCAGCGCAACGTGGTGAGCCGCGAGACTATCTACAAGTTCCTCGACGCTACACCTGCCGACTGCATGAAGATATTCGACATCAACCTGCGCCAGGACTTCTACACAAAGGATGTTATCTGCGAGAGCATGAAGCGCTGCAACGTTCTTAAGATCAACGACGAGGAGCTTGTGCTCATCGGTAGAATGTTCGGCTATCCGGGCTTGGACATCGAGAACAAGTGCTGGCTCATCCTCGGCAAGTACGACCTCGATATGCTCGTGCTCACCTGCGGCGTAAACGGCTCGTACGTGTTCACACCAGGCGAGATGTCGTTCCAGCCCACACCGAAGGTTGAGGTGGCTGACACCGTTGGCGCAGGTGACTCGTTCACGGGCACCTTCTGTGCTTCCATACTCGCCGGAATGCCGGTGACAGAGGCTCACGAGCGCGCAGTGAGAGTGAGTGCATACGTCTGCACGCAGAACGGCGCAATGCCCGTACTGCCTGAGGAGGTGAAGTAAAGCCCATCGCAAAATTTGTTGTTAGAGTTAGAAGCCGGAGGCATCGTTGCCTTCGGCTTTTTTCGGTTATATCATACAAACGTTTTTCTGTTTCAGATTAAAGCAGTAACTTTGCGGCTAAATAGGAGGTATGGGCATCTTGCCCATACCACGCACCCACAAACGCACCCACACGCACCCACAAACGCTTTTAAAAGTAAAAAAGTAAAAAGTATATGAAATCAATAAGCCGCATCCTTAAAGGCAACCCTACAGTGACAGAGAGCACGGTCTATTACGTGCTCGTCATCTGTTGCATATCTCACTTTCTGAACGACATGATACAGTCGATCATTCCGTCTATCTATCCTATCCTCAAGGATAAGTTCGACTTCTCGTTCGCACAGATAGGTATCATAACGCTCGTCTTTCAGATGACATCCTCTATTCTGCAGCCCTTCACCGGACTGTCTGCCGACCGCCATCCGCGCCCATATGCGCTCTCCGTCGGCATGTGCTTCACGCTCGCCGGACTGCTCATGCTTGCGTTCGCCGAGAACTATCTGCTCATACTGCTGGCTGTGAGCGTCGTGGGCTTTGGCTCGTCCATGTTCCACCCTACGGCGTCGCGCGTAGCACAACTGGCGTCGGGTGGCAAGAAGAGTCTTGCACAGTCTATCTTCCAGGTGGGCGGCAACGGCGGTTCAGCGCTCGGTCCGTTGCTCGCAGCGCTCATCATCCTGCCCTTCGGACAGCACGCCATATCGTGGTTCGCCATAGCCGCCCTGCTCGCAGCACTCATCATGGTGCGCCTCGGAGCGTGGTATAAAGCCCGCCTGCAGTATGCCGTGAAGCATCCGCGCAAGGCGGAAGTGCTGAACACGCACATCTCCCGACGCGCAAAGTACGGCGCATTGCTCATACTCATCCTGCTCGTCTTCTCGAAATACTTCTACACATCCTGCATCACGAGCTACTTCACGTTCTACCTCATCGACAAGTTCGGCGTCTCGGTGCAGGCTTCGCAGATATGCCTCTTCGTGTTCCTCGCCGCCTTCGCCATCGGCACGCTCGCCGGCGGCGTGTTCGGCGACCGTTTCGGACGCAAGTATGTGATATGGTTCTCCATCCTTGGCGCGGCTCCGTTCGCCCTCGCCATGCCCTACGTCAGTCTGACGTGGACCATCGTGTTCACCTTCCTCTCTGGACTCATCATCGCCTCGGCGTTCTCTTCGATAGTGGTCTACGCCACCGACCTCATGCCCGACAAAGTAGGACTCATCGCCGGCATCTTCTTCGGTCTTATGTTCGGACTGGGCGGCATCGGTTCGGCGTTCTTCGGATGGCTCGCCGACAAGACCAGCGTCGAATTCATCTTCAAGGTAAGCGCATTCCTGCCGCTGCTCGGCATCATCGCCGGACTGCTGCCCGATACGCAGAAGCGGTCATAGTGGGGAGGCGTTTTTGCAACCTCATTGCATTATGTTTTTTATAATTTTGCATTCAAATTATAAAAAAATCAGTATGAAAAAGACAATACCAGTTATAGGTATGGCGTGCGTTGTCTGCGCCGCCAACGTAGAGAATACGCTCCGTAAGTTGCGGGGCGTCAACTCGGCTACGGTAACACTGTCTACACGCACGGTGCTTGTAGACTACGACCCAGACGTGATTACGCTCGACGATATGAAGCGCGAGGTGAGCAACGCCGGCTACGACCTCGTGGTGGAGAACGACCGCAACGCCGAGGAGATTAACCGTCGTGAATACACGCTGTTGCGCCGCCGTACGCTGCTTTCGTGGCTGTTCGCCGCGCTCACGATGTACTTCGGCATGAGCGGCGACGGAACGTTCAACAATCAGATTTGTCTCATTCTCGCTCTCTTAAACATGTTCTACTGCGGCAGACGCTTCTATGTGTCGGCGGCAAAACAGATAACTCATCGTACGGCGAACATGGACTCGCTCGTGGCGCTGAGCACACTCATAGCGTTCTTCTTCAGCACGCTCAATACGTTCTTCGGCGAGGCGGTTTGGGGCGCACGCGGCATCGAGTGGCACACCTATTTCGACGCGTCGGTGATGATAATCACGTTCGTGCTCACAGGCAGATGTATTGAGGAAAAAGCTAAGGACAGCACGGCGAGCAGCATACGCCAGCTCATGGGCATGCAGCCCAAGACAGCGCGCATCGTGACGCACGAGAAGATGGAAGGCACCGACGACTATCGCATGGAGGAGGTGCCTATCTCTACGATTCAGATAGGCGACACGATAGAGGTGCGTGCCGGAGAGAAGATTCCGGTGGACGGCGTGGTGTGTGCGGCAGAGAGTTTTATGACTGCCGATGCGGCGTACGTAGACGAGGCTATGATAAGCGGCGAACCTACACCGGCGATGAAGAAAGCAGGCGACACCGTGCTCGCCGGAACCATACCGAGCCAGGGCAAACTGCGTATGCGTGCGCGTCAGATTGGCGAGAACACAGCTCTTGCGCACATCATACGCATGGTGCAGGAGGCACAGGGCAGCAAGGCTCCCGTGCAGCGCATCGTAGACCGAGCCGCACGGGTATTCGTGCCGACGGTGGCTGCCATCGCGTTGCTCACGTTCTGCGTGTGGTGGGCTGTAGGAGGCAACGCTGCACTGCCGCACGCTATTCTCTCGGCTGTGGCTGTGCTCGTCATAGCCTGCCCCTGTGCAATGGGATTGGCTACACCGACGGCGCTCATGGTGGGCATCGGCAAGGCTGCGCAGAAGCAGATTCTCATAAAGGACGCGTCGGCGCTGGAGAACCTGCATAAGATTCAGGCACTCGTCGTTGACAAGACGGGCACGCTCACCATCCCCAACCCGAACATCGACTTCACACGCCCGTCTGACATACCGCTCGAAGAGCGCGAAACGCTGAAGCCTAACGCCAAGGAGGCGATAGCGCAGCTGCAGTCGGCTGGCATTGAGGTGTACATGATGAGTGGCGACAAGGAGGAGGCAGCGCACTATTGGGCTGCTGAGGCTGGCATACGCAACTATCGCAGCAAGGTGTTGCCGGGCGACAAGCAGGCGCTCGTGCAGCAACTTCAGAGCGAAGGCAAGCGCGTGGCTATGGTTGGCGACGGCATCAACGACACGCAGGCACTCGCCCTCGCCGACGTTGGCATAGCTATCGGTCGCGGCACAGATGTGGCGATGGACGTGGCGCAGATAACGCTGATGGGCGACGACCTCATGGCACTGCCAGAAGCCGTAAGGCTCAGTAGACGTACCGTGCGCATGATATGGCAGAACCTCTTTTGGGCATTTGTCTACAACATCGTCTGCATACCCCTCGCCGCCGGTGCCCTACACATCTTCAACATCGACTTTCAGATAACGCCGATGTGGGCAAGCGCCCTGATGGCGTTCTCAAGCATAAGCGTAGTGCTCAACTCGCTGCGCCTGCGCTACGCGTAACGGATTGTTTACCGGACAGCAATAATTTATAATTTGTCATTACGCAACAGTTTTCCCAACACTACAACAACCCCTTAATAAACTGAGCACAGCTTTTGCAGATTCTCTTCGAAGTGTTCTTTGTCGATGGCGCTGTTCTTTAGTGTAGAGCGATAGTTGTATATTGTTTGTAGCGAGTAGGAGAGGATGCCGGCAATCTTAGGACTTTCCGTTACACCCAGTCTTACCAAGGCTGCTACACGCAAGCTTGGAGTCAGCTCGTTGTCTTCCTTAAGCTCGATTTGTGCCTCGGGTATCAGCAGTGAGTTCAGTTCATTTACAAACGAGGGATAGAGTGAGAGGAAGATTTTGTCGAACTGCGAGAAGAAGCTCTGGCTCTCCTCAGTGCCTCGCTTTGAAGACGAGAGAATGCTCAGCAGTTCGTTCTGCTGATTGAGAGTGTAAACTAAACTGTGTCAAGCTACAATAAAAGTAGTTTAACACAGTTTTTATATTATGGACAACTTAGAAATTGATTACAAGAAAGCAGCTCAGCAGTTGCGTAGTGGTGAAGCCTTATTTGGCAAGGACGGAGCATTAGCTCCATTGTTAGAGCGTATTCTCAACTCAGCTCTCGAAGGTGAGATGGACGCTCATTTAAGTGAAGAGGAACGCTCTTCCGGCAACCGTCGTAATGGTAAGATGAGTAAGAAGGTTCAAACAAAATATGGTGAGGTCACTATAGAGACTCCTCGTGACCGAGATGGAACTTTCCAACCTGAGACCGTAAAGA
>CDZI01018373.1_pt1 | contig 40287 bp, 31 predicted proteins | sample 554811 | NCBI WGS metagenome assembly CDZI01 (sample SAMEA3182110, study PRJEB8094) | gut metagenome | biome: human; feature: gut; material: Stool; isolation source: human stools | place: Canada | collected 2013-04-23
GTATTCATTCCCCGTTGGTCGATACGGATAAAATCATCGTGCGCATTCCGTTTGCGAAATTCAGTACAGTCTTTTAGCTGATTATAACGGAACTCATAATTTTCAGTCAGAAAAGCTTCCAACGAGAATAATACTTCATCCGGATTTTCATTTCGGCTAGACGGCAGAGGTGTCTTCTGTTTTACCGCTTTATCCATCTCGCCAAAACATATTTTTCTGATCCATGCAGACCATTGATTCCAATAGTCTCTTACATTCATTTTCTGTGTTTTCATATTCGCTTATTTTTTGTTTTGAGACAAAAATAAGCCTATACACTTGCGATTTGCAAATAAATGAACAAGAATCTAATCTATTGAAAATCATCCATAAATTAATGTAAATCTCGTATGAAACTCATGAAAAAACAGTTGTATATTATTTGATTCACCAATGTGATGCAATCAATTCATATTGGTAAATTAATCAAATCATATTTGTGAATTAATTAATTCACTTTAGTGAATCAATCAATAAGTAAGATATAAATAAGAAATAGTAGTTAGATAAGTAGGAGTTTACTTGATGTTTCCCATTAAATAATAATTTGAAAATAAATACTAAAACCTATTTCACTTCCACATGATTTATGAACCTTTGAGAATAACAAGCAGAATAATGAAGCACTATATATTATATATTTTATACGTATTATTTTAGTAGATGACAAAAATTAAAATTCTATTGTTAAATATCTAATTATCACATAGAATTTATACGGGTGGAGACAACATAATTATAAATAGATTGTTCCCTTATAAGGGAAAAGATCGGAATCTATCTTTTAAAGACTCTTTATGAATTACATTGAGTGGTTAAAAAATGAAAAATGATAATTATTTAATATGTTTTATAGCATAGTTGTGGAAATAACTATTTATCTTTGCATCGAAATAAGACAATAAGAGAGTTTAGGTTTATTTAGTATTAATCAGTCTCAGGCGTGAGGCATAAAAACCAAAATGGATATGAATGAAAAAAATGAACAAGTAACGAAAACATTAGAAATGTTGCGTTATCAGGTGAAACGTTATCAGGCAATGAAGAATGGTTTGATGTGCCAGATGTTGAATACACAGATTCGTCGTTTGGAAAATTCGTTGAATCTTTCTACAGTTGCAGGTAATTAATTACAAGGGTTATAATAGGTAAAGTTTAAAGATTTATGAGGGAATCTCTTGCCACCGGAAAGGTTGGTAAGAGATAAAGAGGTCGGGAGCTTTCGAGTGCAAAATGCGGCACGAAGGAAGATCCTTTTTTTTATGTCTGTATTTTTCTGGAGATTTTTTGTAGCTTTGTCTCAAATTTAATCAATTACACAAATAAAATATGAAACAAAAAGCTGCTTTATTTTGCCTTTCCTTGTTTATGGGTACTTCTTTATGGGCAGAAAATGCCGAGAAAAAAGGAGTAGAATCAATCAATCGATTAACCGCCGAAGCTCATGTAGAATTTTTGGCGAGTGATGAGCTGCAAGGTCGTGAAGCCGGATTTCCCGGAAGTCGTATCGCCGGACATTATATTGTCTCTATTTTGAAGTCGCTGGGTATTCAACCGGTAGGCGATTCATATTACCATCCGTTTGATGTCTATCATGCTGAGCGTCAGAAAAAGGGACAGCGGTGGCAGGTTGAGCCGGATTCGATTGTAAAATTGAAGAATGAAGTACATCAGAAATTATCATTGAAAAATATTCTGGGAATGATTCCGGGTAAGAACTCGGATGAATATGTAATTGTGGGAGCTCATTATGATCATTTAGGTATTGATCCGATGTTGGACGGTGACCAGATCTATAATGGTGCAGACGACAATGCTTCTGGGGTGTCTGCTGTTTTACAGATCGCTAGGGCGTTTTTGGCAACTGGGGAACAGCCGGAACGAAATGTGATCTTTGCTTTTTGGGATGGAGAAGAAAAAGGACTGTTGGGATCACGTGCCTTTGTTCAAAGTTTTCCTGACATGAAAAAGGTAAAGGGATATTTGAACTTTGATATGATTGGACGGAATAGTGATGAATCAAATCCTGAAAATGTAGTTTACTTTTATACGGAATCACATCCGGCTTTTGGTGAGTGGCTGAAAGAAGATATACAAAAGTATGGATTAAAATTAAAGCCTGATTATCGTCCTTGGGATCGTCCGGTTGGAGGAAGTGATAATACTTCGTTTGCTAAGTTAGACATTCCTATTATTTGGTATCATACAAATGGACATCCGGATTATCATATGCCTACTGATCACTCCGAACGTATCAATTGGAATAAATTGGTGGATATTACGAAGGCTTCTTTCCTGAATATGTGGAATATGGCGAATGAAAAAACTTTCTAGTGATGAGGTTGAATAGAATTCGTTAGATTCGTTTTTAAAACTCGTTGGAATTAAAATTGATTCCAACGAGTTTTAAAAATGATAATCAGAAAGATGATTTGAATAAGGATATCATTTGATTCCGTTTTCTTCCAATAACCCTAAAAGCTTGACAAGGGCTGTTTCGGCAGCTGCCTCGATGTTTCCGCTTCTGTCAAAGGGGAAATGATGGCAATCTGCTACTACCTGATTTTTATAGGCTGCTGCAATCCAAACTGTTCCTACTGGTTTTCCGGGAACAGCTCCGCCTGGACCTGCTATGCCTGAAGTAGCAACAGCGCAATCACAGTTTAAAACACGAATAGCGCCTAATGCCATTTGTTCGACGACAGGACGACTTACGGCTCCAAACTTTTCCAGATCGGCAGATGAAACACCCAATACTTGTTGCTTCACTTCATTGCAATACGAAACGATTCCTCCTTTGAAATAAGCAGAGCTTCCAGCCTGGCTCGTTATCTTGTGAGCAATTTTCCCACCAGTACAGCTCTCTGCTGTTCCCATTGAGAGTCGATGTTTCTGAAGCAATATGGCTAATTCTTCTACAATCATATTTGTACTCTTGAAAATGGAGCGGCATCCATCGGACAAAATTCTTTGTCCATGTATTTATAATATCCTGTAATAGCAACCATGGCTGCATTGTCGGTTGTAAAAGAGAACTTGGGAATGTGTACTTTCCAACCATATCGTTTCGCATGATCAAGGAAGGCATCTCTCAAACCTGAATTGGCTGAAACGCCACCGGCAACAGCAACTTCTTTGATGTTTAAATCTTTGGCTGCCATTCGTAGTTTATGCATGAGGATGTCGATAACGGTTGCTTGCAGAGAAGCACATAAATCCTTTTTGTTCTTTTCAATAAAGTCCGGATCTTTCTGCAATTCATCTCTTAGCGTATAGAGGAATGACGTCTTTAGTCCGCTGAAACTATAATTGTAACCCGGAATATGCGGTTTACTGAAAATAAAGGCTTTTGGATTCCCTTCGTTGGCAAGCCGGTTGACAATCGGACCTCCTGGGTATCCAAGTCCCATTACCTTGGCACATTTATCGAAAGCTTCACCAGCGGCATCATCAATGGTTTGTCCGATGACTTCCATGTCATTGTAAGCGTTTACTTTGATAATCTGAGAATTTCCTCCCGATACAAGCAGACATAAAAAAGGAAAAGAAGGAGCATGATTGTCATCTTCGCTTTCTTTAATGAAATGGGCTAAAACATGTGCCTGCAGATGGTTTACCTCAATCATCGGAATACCTAACGCGGCAGAGAAACCTTTGGCAAATGAGGTTCCAACCAAAAGAGATCCCATTAATCCCGGACCACGGGTAAAAGCTATAGCATCAATTTGAGATTTATCTATACCTGCTCTTTTGATCGCTTCCGAAACAACGGGAATAATATTTTGTTGGTGGGCACGCGAGGCTAATTCTGGAACTACACCACCGTATGCTTCATGTACGGCCTGACTGGCAATTACGTTAGATAACATAACACCGTCTCGAATGACAGAAGAAGAGGTATCGTCACATGAAGATTCGATACCAAGAATTGTTATACTCATATTCTCTTGTTTTTTTTGCAAAATAACGAAATCTATCGCGATATTGTTTTATTTTTGTCCTTAAATTTAATCGGAGGCGTTATTAAAGGACTAAAATACATAGTAATATTTTTGCTCTCGCTGGTTTGGATTCTCTATGTAGTGCCAAGCCTTTTGGTCAATATTCCGTTTGTGCAGAAAGAAATTGCAACGACGGCAACGCAAGAATTGTCTCATCGTTTGGGCGTTCCCGTGAAGATCGAACGCGTAGATATAGAGTGGTTCAATCGATTGGTGCTGGAAGGTTTATATTTGGAAGATCAACAAGGGAAGGTACTGTTTAAGGCCAATCATGTGGCTGCCGGGTTTGATATTTTACCTTTGTTTGAAGGACGACTGACTTTCAATACGGTTCGGTTGTTTGGTCCGCTTATCCATTTAAGTAGAAAGACAGCTTCAGATCCGTTGAATTTAAAGTTTGTGATAGATGCTTTTGCTTCAAAAGACACGCTGCCCAAAAAGAAATTGGATATTGACTTGCGGTTTAATACAGTCCTGATTCGTCAGGGACATTTTAGCTATGACGTGGAAGACGTTCCTGCGACTCCCGGGAAATTTAATGCCAAGCATGTAGATGTTCGTGATTTGAGTGCCAAGATCTCATTAAAGGCATTGAGGAAAGATAGTATTCATGCGCAAATAAAGAAGCTGTCTTTAACCGAAGGTTCCGGTTTCTCGTTGGATCGACTTTCGTTATCAGTCGTAGGAAATTCAGACAGCATTCATGTGAAGGATTTTAAGATCGCTTTGCCTCAAACTGATTTGCGGATCTCAGAAGCTAAGGTGGATTTGACAGAAGTAGATAGTACTGCTTCTAATTTTATCGATAAGGCAGATTTGTCTTTACGGATTGCTCCCTCTCATGTTCGTCTCCAAGATTTATCGGCATTTGTTCCTGCTTTTCGGAATTTTACGGATTCTATTGAAATCTATGCCCAGGCAGATGGGCATATCAATCATTTTGGCTTGAAGAATCTGACTTTGCGGTATGGTAAAAAGATGCTTCTGGTAGGAAAGATGGATTTGAAAGGTATTACTCATCCTCAGGAAGCTTATGTCTATGGACAAGTCAGCAAGATGTACATAACGACTGTTGGGTTGAATGATTTGTTGAATAACTTCAGTAAGGATAGGGTACAGCTTCCTTCACCTTTTGTAAAGTTAGGGACAATCAATTTTTCAGGAGAAATTTCCGGTTTCTTTGATAATCTGGTGGCGTACGGTAAGTTATCAACTGCAGTTGGTTCTTTGCAGACGGATTTGATCTTTGGACGTAATCATGAGAAAAAAGTAGCTGCGTTCTTGAAAGGACGTGTTTTGACAGACGAGTTGAATTTAGGCGAACTGCTTGGAGAAAAATCCCGGCTGGGAAAGGCTAAATGTGGAATCGAAATTGATGCCAAACGTCCGGAAGGTGGACATTTCGCAGGAAATATTCAAGCGAATGTAGAAAGACTGGACTATAAGGATTATACATATCAAGATATCCGATTAGCTGGAAACTTCAGACGAAATGCTTTTGATGGAAGTTTGCAAGTTGAAGATCCGAATGTATCGTTGTTAGTAAACGGACTTGTAGAGAGCAAACGAGAAAATACGGTGGTAAACCTGTCTATCGATCTGGAACACTTTAAGCCGGATAAACTTCATTTACTGGATAAATTTGAAGAACCTGATATTTCGTTTGCCCTGAATGCGGATTTTGTCGGGAATAATATTGATAATGTAGTTGGACGAATCGATGTGGATGATTTGTCGTTTAAGACACAACCAGATAGTTTCTATTTGAAGAAGTTGTCGGTCGAGGCGGGAACGGAGAATGGATTGCGTCAGTTAAAGATTGCTTCCGATTTGATTAATGGAGAAGTAAAAGGAGCTTATTCGTTTGGTACAATTGTGCCCAGCTTTATGAATACCCTGAAAGGATATATTCCTGCATTGATTAATGCAAAACAAATGTCTGGGAAGTTCGATGCGAATGACTTTACCTTATTGTTGACCATCGAGAATACAGAGGCTTTAAGCCATACATTGAAATTGCCGGTCACCATGATTCAACCTGCGCGAATAGCCGGTTCTTATAATAACTCGTATAATAAGTTCCGTTTCGAGGCTTATTTACCCCAGTTCCAATTGGGAAGTTCCAACTTTGAAGGTGGTTATGTACATTGTAGTAATCCGGGAGAGAAGATGGATTTGGCTTTGAAAGCTACTCAATATAATGCGAAAGGTCTTCGGAATTATTTGGATTTACACTTGGATGCGAAGGATGATTGTGTGAATACATTCGTGAAGTGGAACAACAACAAAGAACGGCGTTTTAGTGCGGACTTATCGGCTACTACTTGCTTTGTGATGGAAGAGCCGGAAGAAGATGCTGCAGATTCCAAGCCGGTCTTAAGAACAGAAATAGCCTTGCATGAAACACCTCTAGTGATTAATGATACGACTTGGTATGTTCGTCCTTCATCTGTGACTCTGCGGAAAGGGAAAATTGGTATCGATAATTTTGAAGTAGAACGTGGTTCGCAATATGTGCATTTGAATGGTACGGTATCTCAAGATGTAACAGATACCTTAAAATTGGATTTGAATAACTTCGAACTGGGATATATCTTTGATATCCTGAATATCGAGAATGTCAAATTTACCGGGAAAGCTACCGGTCAGTTTAATATTTGTGACCTTTACAGCAGCCGGATGCTAAGTACGGATTTGGTGATTCCTGATTTCTCTTTCAATGATGTACGGTTAGGTCGCCTCAATTTGTTTAGTGAATGGGACGATGCACAACGTGGTATTTTGATGTTGGGAAGTATCTATAAGAATGATTCAACGTGGACTGATGTAAGTGGATATATCTATCCGGTACGGACGCCAGAACGGGAACCCGGATTGTCTTTACATTTTGATGCTAACGACATTAATATTGCCTTCTTACAGCCTTTTATGGAGAAGATAGTTCAGCATGTGAAAGGACGGGGATTCGGAAAAATCCATCTTTTTGGTCCATTTAAGGCCTTGAATGTGGTAGGAGATGCTTATGTGGCTGATGGTGGTATGGGCATTGGTTTCTTAAATACTTATTATACATTCTCGGATTCCATTCATTTGGATACAACAAGTATCCAGATACGTAATCTGGCCTTTTATGATAAGTTTAATCATACCGGTCATGTGGATTTGCGAGTGAATCATGCTCATTTCAAGAACTTCGATTACCACGTCAATGTTCAGGCGAATAATATGTTGATGTATGATGTCCCTGAAAAACAGAATCCGTTGATTTATGGTCAGGTGTATGGTACAGGAACGGCTGCGATTAATGGAAATGGTCAGGTGACGAATTTCGATATCAACATGCAGAGTCGTCCTAACACTCATGTGTATCTCAATTTTATGGGTAATTCGACAGCTTCTGAATACGATTTCATCACTTTCGTTGATAAGAAGAAGTTACGCGAAGAGGCTTTGCTTCGTGAAGAGGCCGTGCGTGATTCAATTGCTGGAGAGTTGTTTGCCAGTAAGGAAGGATCGGATTTGCGCATGAACTTCCTGTTGGATATTACACCTGATGCCAATATTGAGCTGATTATTGATCCGAATGCCGGCGACCGTATCAAAGGTTATGGAAGCGGAAGTATGCAGATACAATACGGTACGCGCTCGGATGTCCGCATCTTTGGTAATTTCGGAATAGAGAGCGGTAACTACAACTTCAGTTTGCAGCAGTTGATTCATAAGGACTTTAAAATACGGGATGGCAGTATGATCAGTTTCAATGGCGACCCGTTTAATGCTAATCTGGACATCAATGCTATTTATAATGTAACAGCTAATCTGAGCGACCTTGATCAAAGCTTGGCTTTGGAAAGTGCTCGTACGAATGTTCCAGTCAACTGTGTACTACAGTTGAACGGAATGTTACGTCAGCCCAGTATTTCGTTTGACCTTGAATTACCTGGTTCGAATGAAGAGCTGGAACGCCAGATGAAGAGTTTGATCGATACCGATGATATGATGACGCGTCAGATTATTTATCTTTTGGTTTTGAATAAATTCTATACGCCCGAATATACGGGTGCACAAAACTCGAACAATTTTACAGCTGTGGCTTCATCTGCTTTGTCGTCTCAGATTTCCAGCTTGCTGAATAACATAACAGACAAAGTACAGATCGGAACAAACATTCGTGCCAGTGAGGACGGTATTACAGATACTGAAGTCGAGATGTTGCTTTCGAGTCAGCTTCTTAACAACCGGCTCATCTTTAACGGTAACTTCGGATATAAGAACAACCCGACCCAAAAGAATGCTATTATCGGCGAGTTTGACCTTGAATATAAGCTGACCCGAAGCGGAGAGATTCGCCTGAAGGCTTACAATCACGCTAACGACATGTATCAGTACTTGAAACAAGCCCTTACGACACAAGGTGTGGGTATCATGTTCAAGAAAGACTTTACGCGCTTCTCGGAGTTGTTCCAGCGCCGGCGTCGTCTGTTACCTCTTCCATTGCCTGTGGATACGGTACCTGTCTCACCTGCTGCGAAAGATTCCGTACATTGAAACGACTCAGGATCTTTTCTGATCTCTTTTTCCTTTTTTCCTACGTATATTTCTAAGAAATGAAAATTGATTGCTAACCTTTGCTGATAGACTCATCTCCTTTTTTTACATTTGCAGCCGGAAAAATAAGGTGGAAACAATGAGAAAATGGATTCTTTTGCTGGTTTGGATAGGAGCAGCTTGTACGGCTGGAGCACAGCTTGAGACAAAGCTGTATCGTTCGGAAACGAAGATTGACTCAATGAATCAGGGAAAATGGCTGGTAGAAGTGGATAATATTACTTACTTCAAGGACAATGAATACGATGGTAAATTGCAGAAAGGCTATTCGTTACCCGGTTTCTGGTTGCAACCGAAGATGGTGTATTATCCTTTACCGAATGTTAAGTTGGAATTAGGTGCTCATTTATTACATTATTGGGGCGCGTTCAATTATCCTTATACGGCTTATCATGGTATTGCAGAGTGGGACAGTCCGACATATCAGAAAGGATTTCATGCTTTGCCGTGGTTGCGGGCGCAAGTTGATTTAGGAAAATGGTCGCTTGTGTTTGGTGATATTTATGGAAAGAGTAATCATCGGCTGGTAGATCCTTTGTACAGTTCAGAATTAAACTTGACAGCCGATCCGGAAGCTGGTTTGCAGGTTCTTTTCTCGTCTCGCCATTTTGATATGGATGTATGGTTGGATTGGCAAAGTTTTATCTTCCGTAATGATGTACATCAGGAAGCTTTCCTGCTTGGTTTGTCATCACGGCTTAAGCTGAATGAAGAAGAAAGTCCGTTTCATGCCTATATGCCTTTGCAAGTTATGGTACAGCATCGAGGAGGTGAGATTGATACGATTCATGTGAATTCAGTTCAGACATATCTATGTGGAGCAATAGGTGCCGGTGCTTATTGGAATCTTCCGCATCCGGTTGTCAAACGGGTAGGAGTGGAAGCCGATTTTGTCTATTCCTGGCATGAAACAGTCTTGAACTGGGGAAAAGGATATTATCTGAAAGCTTATACTGATCTGAAAGACTTGCGTGTTAAGGCAGCGTGGTGGACAAATAACTCCTATGTTCCGTTGTTGGCCAATCCATTCTTTAATACTTTGTCTGTTGATGAACCGGGAACGATGTTTGATTCAACAGGGATGTTTTGCTTGGGCTTGGAATATGCCCGTCGGTTAGGAGCAGGAATCACATTGGGAGCTGATGCTGATTTCTATTTGCACAAGCAACACCGCCGGGCTGCATTAGGCGAAGACTGGAGCATCAGACCGATGAGCTACAGCTTCTCTGCCGGAGCTTATTTGCGGGTGAATCCGTCCATCTTGATCAAGCAATTCAAGAAAGAATAGGAGTTCAATTACCTATTTTCATGTTTTTTTCAGAAATTCGCTTCAATATATTTGTAATAGTCGTTTATTCGCCTTATCTTGTAGCAAGAAATAAATGATATCAAATACTGAAGCGAATGATCTCTAATAATGGCATATTTAAAGTCGTCCACAATGATTTGCATCCTCAACCTGGTCGTTTGTTGATTTCAGAACCTTTCTTGCGTGACGCCTATTTCCAGCGTTCGGTTGTCTTGTTAGTCGAGCATTCAGGAGATACAGGATCAATGGGATTCATCCTGAATAAAAAGACGGAACTGACTATCAATATGCTGTTTCCTGAACTTGAACATCTGCCGGAAACCCCGATTTACCTGGGTGGTCCTGTTGCTTCTAACCGTTTGTTCTTTGTTCATTCATTGGGCAATGCGGTTATTCCGAATTCATTTCCTATTAACGATCACCTTTATTTTGATGGCGACTTTGATGCGTTGCGAGATTATATGCTTTCAGAACATAACTTTGCGGATAAGGTGAAGTTCTTCATCGGATATTCCGGTTGGGGAAAAGGACAGTTGAAGGATGAAATCAAGGCTAACTCTTGGGCCGTAGGACATTCCGACGATCAGCGGGTATTTGAAGATGCCGGTGAAGCATTCTGGAAATATACTGTTGTCAATTTAGGTGAACAGTACAAGCCTTGGATTCAATTTCCGAAAGACCCGTTCTTGAATTGATAACCTTTTACCTTGCGTTGATCCGTTGCAAGACCAAGACGTCTTTGTATCCTTCTGTTGTATGCAGCCAGTCTTTAAGGGTTCCTTGAATGCTAAATCCGCTTGTCAGGAATAATTGCAGACTGGCTTTGTTGTGTGCCGGAATGTGCACATATAATTGATGTAGCTTCAAGAATGAAAAGCAGTATTCTAACATCAGGTTGAGTGCTCTTCTTCCTATTCCTTGATGCTGGTAATCGGGATCAATCAACATGCCCATGGCAGCCCGACTGTGATATGGATCGAAATTGAAGAGATCCATCATACCGGCAGCTTTCCGGTCTTTCTGGTGCTCAATGATGAGCCGCAGTTGCTTCAGGTCATAAATATCCCGGTGCGATTCGGCAATGTATTCCCGCAATACATATTTGGAAAATGGAGCTAATGTATCGCCTACTTCCCATAAGTCTGCATTGTTTTCCCATCGGTATAATACTTCCAAGTCTTCCGGCTCAATGGCTCTTAGTTGGATCAGGTCGTCTCGTAGTAATGTCATGCTACAATTATTTTCCGGGTGAAACGAATAAATTATGTTCTCGATGGAAGATGTGATAAGTCATCTGCTTGTTTGGCATCAGATCCATAAGCAGGAACATCTGTTCGAAACGGGTATCCGGATAAACAAATACAATATCGGTAAAACGTTTCATCTGGTTCTTCCGACAGATGGCTGCTGTGATTCGCTCTTCATTTAAGTCCCATAAGTTGATATGTTCACATGTTGGGAACTTTTGGGCTATGGTTTTCTTGGTTTCTTCCAAAGATTCTTTCCGGCAAACAACCAATATGCGACGATGTCTGGGTGTAGCAGACTTTTTACCTTTTATATTACTGAGTGAAGCCAGACCGGCTCTGATCATAACCGCAGCTTTGACTGCTCCATTTAATAGCGGAGATGACTGAGCGTAATGTTTCCGATAGAAGATCAACATAGCTCCGTAAAACCGTTGGAGGAAACGATAGGATAACTTCTGCGTGCTTTCTCCTTTGTAATGCAACATCCGTTCCGGCATATAGAAGTTTTTATATCCTCCCTGAATAAATCGATAGGAAAGATCGATGTCCTCGCCATACATGAAAAAGTCTTCGTCTAATAATCCGATCTTGTCGAGGGCTTCGTGACGCATTAACATGAAGGCACCGCAGAGGACATCCACTTCGTGTTGTTCGTCAGGTGAAAGATACGGTAAAGCATAGCTGGCATACTTCGGCGAGTTGGGAAACAGTTTAGATAATCCGAATAACTTGCAGAATGAAACCCAAGGTGTCGGGAAAGAACGTTTACTCTCAGCCAGGAATATTCCATTGCCGTTAATCATCTTCAGTCCTAAGGCTCCGGCTTCGGGATGATCTTCCATAAAGAAGTAAAGACTTCGCAGGGATTCTTCGCCAATGACGGTATCGGGATTCAGTATCAAAACATATTCTCCTTTACAGATCCGGAGTGCCTGGTTATTGGCTTTGGCGAAACCTACATTCTCAGTGTTTTCAATGAATGTAACTTCTGGAAACAACGGACGCAGGTATTCAACAGACTGATCTGTCGAATGGTTATCCACTACATAAATATCTGTTTCGAGTCCTTGCGTGGCAGCCCGTACTGAATACAGACACTGTTGCAGGAAATATTTGACATTATAATTGACAATAACAATAGATAACTGAGTCTCGTACATGCAGAAAACCGATTAATTAAAGTTTGATAGCATCATTGAAGCTGGTCCGGTTCAAGATAGAACGGCCCAAGGTTACTTCGTCGGCGTATTCGATTTCATCTCCAATGGAAACTCCACGGGCAATGACACTTATCTTTACATCGAATGGGGATAGCTTACGGTAGATGAAGAAATTGGTCGTATCTCCTTCCATTGTCGTACTCAAGGCCAGGATCACTTCTTTTACTTCTCCAGTCTTGACACGTTCTACCAGACTGTCTATTTGCAAGTCGCTGGGACCAATACCATCCATAGGAGAAATGATTCCGCCTAAGACATGATAAACTCCGCGAAACTGTCCGGTGTTTTCGATCGCCATGACTTCTTTAATGTTCTCCACTACGCACACCAATGAATGGTCGCGTGCCGGATTGGCACAGATTGAACAAATATCTTCGTCGCAGATGTTGTGGCAGACCCGGCAATATTTGATCTCACGCCGCAAGTCCACGATTGCTTTGGCAAAACTTTCTGCATACGGTACGTCCCGGCGCAGAATGTGTAAAGCCAGTCGAAGAGCCGTTTTCCGGCCGACTCCGGGTAAAGATGCCAGTTCATTGACGGCATTCTCCAATAAAGCAGAAGGATATTTGTTGTTCATGAATGGAAAACAGCTATAAATCGTATGAAAAATCAATCATTGCCGTATTCGTCATCATTCAGACGACACACGGCAATGATTGAGCAGGAAAGGATAATCTGCAAAGATTATTGTTTACCTTCCGTTGTAACTTCTTTGTTGATCTTCTTGATCAGACCCTGCAGTACAGCACCCGGACCTAATTCGATGAAGTGAGTAGCTCCATCAGCAATCATGTTCTGAACAGACTGAGTCCAGCGAACCGGAGCTGTCAGCTGAGCAATCAAATTAGCCTTGATGGTATCCGGACAAGTTTCACCTTTTGTACTTACGTTCTGATAAACCGGACAAGACGGAGCTTTGAATGAAGTAGCTTCGATGGCTGCAGCCAGTTCTGCGCGTGCCGGTTCCATTAACGGAGAATGGAAGGCTCCACCTACTTTCAGCTTCAAGGCGCGTTTAGCACCAGCAGCTAGCATCTTTTCGCAAGCAGCATCGATACCCGGAATTGTTCCTGAAATAACTAATTGTCCCGGGCAATTGTAATTGGCGCAAACTACTACTTCGTCTTGAATGCTTGCACAGATTTCTTCAACCTTTGCATCCGGCAAAGCCAATACAGCTGCCATTGTTGACGGTGTCTTTTCACAAGCTTTCTGCATTGCCATGGCTCGTTTTGAAACCAATACCAAACCATCTTCGAACGATAAAGCTCCGGCTGCAACCAATGCAGAGAATTCTCCTAAGGAATGACCTGCAGTCATATCCGGCTGGAACTCTTCGCCCAATGTTTTAGCCAGGATCACGGAGTGAAGGAAGATAGCAGGCTGAGTAACTTTCGTTTGTTTCAAATCTTCATCTGTACCTGCGAACATCAGATCCGTAATACGGAATCCCAGAATATCGTTCGCTTTTTCAAACATCTCTTTAGCAAGAGAATTGTTGTCGTACAGGTCTTTGCCCATACCTACAAACTGCGCGCCCTGACCGGGGAATACATACGCTTTCATGTTTCTTAATAATTTTCTAATTTTAGTTTTTTAAGACGACACAAAGGTAATAAATTTCGAATAATGTGGGTATAATTCATTTCAAATAGTATCTTTGTGCCCGTTAAAGATTTATTAATAGATTATTTTTAATGTAATAATATCATGGACAATTTACTATTTATTGGAAATTTGGGAACAGGCGAAATCATTATTATCGCTTTAATTGTGCTTTTGTTGTTTGGTGGTAAGAAAATTCCTGAACTGATGAAAGGTCTGGGTAAGGGAGTGAAGAATTTTAAAGACGGCGTTAAGGGCTTAGAAGAAGATATCAAAGTTGACGATACGGAAAACAAAGGTAAGTAAGAAAGATGGAACAACAAGATGAAATGTCATTCTGGGATCACCTGGAAGAACTTCGTTGGACCTTATTTCGCATCATTGTAGCTCTATTTATCTTTGCTATTGCCGGTTTCTCGGTAATGCCGTGGTTGTTTGACAATGTGGTGACGGCTCCTTGTTATTCTGATTTTATTACGTACAGGGAAATGTGCAAGATCAGTTCGGTTCTTTCCGTTCTGCCTGATTTTTGCAATGATGATTTCCATGTGAATATTGTCAATATCAAGTTGGCGTCGCAGTTTTTTACCCACATGACGACTTCGTTCTGGCTGGCTCTTTTACTGACATTCCCGTATATGATGTACGAGATCTGGAAGTTTATCAGCCCGGCTTTGTATGAGAACGAAAAGAAAAACGTCCGCTGGGTATTTATGTGCGGTACAATCATGTTTTTCGTTGGTTGTGCTGTCGGTTACTTCCTGGTGTTTCCGATGACGCTTCGGTTTTTGGCTACTTATCAGTTGAGTGAAGCGATTGTCGAGCAAGTATCTTTGGATTCGTATATGGATAATTTCCTGATGCTTATTTTTGTGATGGGAATCGTCTTTGAGATGCCGCTCGTGTCGTGGCTTTTGTCGCAGGTTGGTGTGTTGAACCACTCATTCTTCCACAAGTACCGCCGGCATGCCATCGTCGCTTTGTTGGTAGCTGCTGCCTTTATTACGCCAAGTAGCGATCCGTTTACGTTGGGTATCGTCTTTTTCCCGCTTTATGGGCTATATGAGTTGAGTGCATTCTTCGTAAAGAAAGCACCGAAAGAAGACGAGGAAGAAACGGCGCTCGAAACGGAATAAAAACAATAAAGTTCATTTATCTGAATAGAAAGGTCGCTTCGGCAGATTGAATCTCTGTCGGGGCGATCTTTTTTTGTCGGTAACTTTCGTATAAATCCGTTGATCCCTATTGCTTTTCTCGTTACAAACTATATCTTTGCATACAGGATGTTATCTTTCCTCCGATCGAAGGAAATGTATCCTTCGGCCGGAGGAATAGTGTCCCCCGATCGGAGGAAATCTATCCTTCGACCGGAGGAAGGATAAGGTCTCGTTGGTTTTAACATAAATCTCCGTTAGTCGGGTATTAGTTTCCTGGCAGGAAACAGACAACGGTACGGAGGAATAAACAGAAAGGAAGGGGAATAATGACAGCAAATTACAAGTTGGTAAAGAATTTGAGTGCCCGTAAATCGGACGGAAAGGTATTATATCATGCGCGTTTTGCTCCTGAAATGACGGTCCGTTCAGGTGAACTGATCGATCAGGTACGCGAGCGGACGGCTTTGTCGCCAGCCGATTTGAAGGCGGCTTTGCAAGTGTTGCAGGATCTGATAGTCGAGTCGTTGAATAACGGCCGGAATGTAGAGCTTGAAGGGATAGGAACTTTCAGCGCCGTTCTGACGCATCGTCCGCTCGAAGACAAGAAAGTTCGGGCCGAATCCATTCGTTTTCGGGATGTTCATTTCCGGTCGTCGGGCAAGTTGCGTGAACGTTTGCGTACGATGTCGTTGAGGCGGGTAGACGAAGAGACTCCTTCGGGACTGACAGATACCGAACGGGAAGAACGAACCTTGGCTTATTTGCAGGAACATCCTCATATCACCGGAAAGGAATATGCTTCGCTCAACGAATGCGGACGTAACAAAGCCTCGGTCGATTTGCGCCGGATGGTTGAAGAAGGGAAGCTGCGCCGCGAACGTTTTGGCGGGATGTGGTTGTATTCCATCTGATTTTTCTATACATTTGCAAAGATGAAAACTATAAACATTTAATACATTCGTAAGCATGAAACACAAATATATTTTCTGGTTTGCCTTGCCGTTGTGCATGGGGCTGGCGTGTACACCTGCACCTCAAGAAAAGGTTGAGGAAGATTTGATCGGATATACGAATCCGATGATCGGTACAGACTTTACCGGAAATACCTATCCGGGAGCTCAGGTACCGTTTGGTATGGTGTAATTGAGCCCGGACAACGGATTGCCGGGTTGGGACCGTATCTCCGGTTATTACTATCCGGATTCGACAATTGCCGGATTTAGTCATACACACCTTTCAGGAACAGGTGCCGGTGACTTATATGATATTTCCTTTATGCCTGTCACGAATCCGTATAAGACGGGGGCTGAACCGTTGGGAATTTATTCTTCGTTCTCGCATAACGACGAGTCGGCTTCTGCCGGATATTATCGGGTATTACTGAAGGACTATAATATTAATGTAGAACTGACGGCAACAGAACGTTGCGGTATCCAGCGTTATACCTTCCCTGAGGCAGAATCGTCAATCTTCTTGAATCTGAAGAAAGCGATGAACTGGGACTTTACCGCCTATTCGCATATCGAAGTAGTCGATTCGTGCACCATCCGCGGATATCGCCATTCATGGGGTTGGTCGCCGAAGCAATACATCTATTTCCAAACCCGTTTCTCCCGTCCGTTTGATGCCTTCCAGCTGGATACAACCGCCATCACGACGAAGGACAAAGGACGTATCGGTACGGCTGCCGTTGCCCGTTTTGATTTCAAGACCAAGCAAAACGAAGAAATTCTGGTAACGACAGCACTGTCGGGTACCAGTATGGAAGCTGCGGCCCGCAACCTGGAAGCCGAAGCTCCGAAGGATGACTTCGATTTCTATATGAAGCAGGCTCAGGAGAATTGGACGAAAGAACTGGCGAAGATCGAGGTGACATCTGATGATGCCGATAAGAAAACGATTTTCTATACAGCCATGTATCATGCGATGTTGGCACCGACAATCTATTCGGATGTAGATGGTTCGTACTTCGGTCCGGACGGACAAGGACATCAGGCAGAAGGATGGACAAACTATTCGACTTTCTCTTTATGGGATACGTATCGTGCTTCTCATCCGTTGTTTACTTATCTCCAGCCGGAGCGGGTAAGCGATATGATTCAGTGCTTCCTTCATCTTTATGAGCAGAACGGAGCGCTTCCGTTGTGGAACCTGTATGGTTGGGAGACCGATATGATGATTGGTTATCATGCGGTTCCGGTAATTGTGGATGCTTATCTGAAAGGAATCGGCGACTTTGATCCGGTAAAAGCCCTCGAAGCTTGCGTAACAACAGCCAACCGGGATGATTATCGTTCGATCGGTTTCTATAAGGAAAAAGGTTATGTGGCAAGTGATCATGAAAACTGGTCGATGTCGAAGACAATGGAATATGCCTACGATGATTATTGCATCGCCCGTATGGCAGAAGCGATGGGTGAGAAGGAGATTGCCGACGAGTTCTACCGTCGTTCACAAAACTATAGAAACGTGTTCAATCCGGAGACTTCGTTCATGCAGCCGCGTGATTCGAAAGGAAACTTTATCCCGAACTATGATCCGGAAGCCTATATCGAGGATATTTGTGAAAGTAATGGATGGCAATACTATTGGTCGGTAGCCCATGATATCGATGGCCTGATTGAACTGACCGGAGGAGAAGCCCGCTTTGCCGAACGTCTGGACAGTATGTTCACGTATGAAACGGCCGACAAGAGCAAGCTGCCGATTTTCAGTACCGGTATGATTGGCCAGTATGCGCATGGCAACGAACCTGGTCATCATGTGATTTATTTATACAATCGGGTAAAGCAGCCTTGGAAGACGCAGCAATATGCAGCTCAGGTAATGCATACCTTATATAAGAATACGCCAGATGGTATTTGCGGTAACGAAGATTGCGGACAGATGTCATCGTGGTATGTATTCAGTGCCATGGGATTCTATCCGGTAGATCCGATAAGCGGACAATATGAAATCGGTTCGCCGATCTTCCCTGAAGTGAAGATGTATTTGGCAAACGGCAAGACCTTTGTTGTCCGGGCAGAGAATGTGAGTGATGAAAATATCTATATCCAGTCGGTTACTGTAAACGGGCAGCCATACAACAAGAGTTATATCACCCACGAGATGATTATGCAGGGCGATACGATTCATTTTGTTATGGGCAACAAGCCGGGTCCTGTTTGGTATGAATAAGATAACGTATAGTTTAATATAAAATACATGTTAGATTTAATCTGTTTGATAGGAGGATTGGCGCTTATTCTGATAGGCGCCAATGCATTAACCGACGGCTCGGCAGCCGTGGCAAAGAAATTCCGGATTTCGGATTTGGTAATTGGTTTGACTATTGTGGCTTTCGGTACATCAGCTCCCGAATTGGTCATCAGTTTGTTGTCGTCCATCAAAGGCAGTGCGGAAATGGCTATCGGTAACGTAGTCGGAAGTAATATCTTCAATATTCTGATGATTATTGGTTGTACAGCTTTAGTCTTGCCTATGAAAGTAGGCGAGGGCACGATGAGTAAGGAAATACCGTTGGTTATTTTATCGTCGTTTGTCTTGGCTTTCTTTGCCAACGACATTTTATTAGACGGCGGGTCGGTGAATGTCATCAGTCGGATTGATGGTTTGGTATTGCTGGCCTTTTTCTTGATCTTCATGCGTTATACCTTTGCCATTGCCCGCAACGGATCGGATACTGAATCCGGTGAAGAGCAGAAGATCAAAGAGATGCCGGGCTGGAAATCCGCTTTGTTTATCTTGGGTGGTTTGGCCGGACTGATCGGTGGCGGACAATTGTTTGTAGAAGGCGCCAGTGGGATTGCCCGTTCGTTAGGCGTCAGTGAGTCCATCATTGGTTTGACATTGGTAGCCGGTGGAACTTCTTTACCCGAATTGGCAACCTCTATCACGGCAGCCTTGAAGAAGAACTCAGGTATAGCCATTGGAAACGTAATTGGTAGTAATTTATTCAATATCTTCTTCGTGCTGGGTTGTAGTGCAAGCGTTTCTCCGTTGCCGATGGGGAATATCAATAATGTGGATGTAGCTGTATTGATTGGTTCCTCTCTGCTATTCTGGCTGGTTGGCTGGTTCTTCAAGAAACGGACTATTACTCGTATCGAAGGCGCTTTGCTGGTGGTTTGTTATGTGGCTTATACAGCTTATTTGATCTCTCAGCAGGCGAGTGTCTGAATGAATAGCCATGAAAAACAATCAGCCCATCAGGTTAGGTCTGGAAGAGATTAACCGCTTTCAGATAGATATGCGGAATAAGAACCGCATTCGTCTTGCTCTTGAAAGGAGAAGGTATTATGCATGTCCGCTTACAGACTTTCCATGTAAAAGCCCCGGCTGTTGTTATCCTTTCGCCGGGCGTGATTGCGCAGATTGAGGATATATTCAAAGCCGAGCAAGTACGATTCTTGGTTTTCCAGCATGATTTTATCTGCGAGCCCAAGCCTTCCGATTTGCTGCAGAAGTATTTGAACGGGATGCTGAATGTATTTCTTCCCTTGAAAGAGGAAGAAGCACTTTGTGTGGAACAATATTATCAGACAATTTGGCAAACCTTGCAGACCAAAGGCTGGCAACGGGAGGTTATCCGTCACTTGGTATTTGGTTTGTTCCATTATTTGTCCTGCCTGTTGCAAGAACAGATGCTGTACGAAGAGAAACACTAGTCGCGGCAAGAACAAGTATTCAATCAGTTCATCCAGTTGGTCAATCAATATGCCAGTCAGGAACGGAATGTATCTTTCTATGCTGACAAGCTGTGTCTTACTCCTCGGTATCTGAACAGTCTGATTCGGCAAGCCAGCAACCGGACGGTGATGGACTGGATTAACGAAGCCGTTATTATCGAGGCGAAAGTCTTACTGAAATACAGCAACAAACTGATTTATCAGATAGCTGATGAGCTGAATTTCCCCAATACCTCTTTCTTCTGCAAGTTCTTCAAACGGATGACCGGAATGACTCCGCTGGCCTATCAAAAGAGTTGAACCGTGTGGATCCGCGTTGGATTTTTCCCGACAAAAGACAACAAATCCCGAAAATAATTTGTTCCTTTATAGAGTAAAATAAATAATACATCTTAAACAATAATATGATGAAAACAAATTTAAGTTCGCAAATTACGTTGACACGCATTCCTACCCGGTATTATCGTCCGGAAAATGCGTTTGAACATTCGGTACTGACCCGTTTGGAAAAAGTGCCGACTACTATTTACGAATCGATGGAGGAAGGCTCGTTTGCCGTTGCCAAAGAGATAGCTGCCCAAATCCGGAAGAAACAAGAGGCTGGACAGAAGTTTGTACTGGCGTTGCCAGGTGGCCGCTCTCCGGAAAGTGTTTACAAAGAGCTGGTACGGATGCATAAAGAGGAACAGTTGAGTTTCCGTTATGTCATCGTTTTCGTTGAATATGAGTTTTATCCTTTGTCATCATCTACTAGCGGAGTTGTGAACCGTCTTAAAGCCGAGTTATTTGACCAGGTTGATATATTGCCGGAGAATATTTATTATCCCGATGGCCGTATGCCTAAAGATGCTATTCTGGAGTTCTGCGCCCAATATGAAGAGAAGATACAACAAGTCGGAGGTATCGACTGTATGTTGTTGGGAATAGGCTCAAATAGTAATATCATGTTTAACTCAGCTGGTACATTACAGAGTTCACGTACCCGGATGGTATTGCTGGAAGGAGCGTCTCGTAAAGAGGCTGCTGCTACGTTTGCTTCGACCGATAATGTTCCGGCTGGTATCATTACGATGGGAATCTCAACGATGCTAAAAGCCCGCAGTGTTATTCTGATGGCTTGGGGTGATGAAAAGGCTGCTATTATGAAGGAAACGATCGAAGGAAAGATCAGCGACGGCACTCCTTCTACTTATCTGCAGATTCATCAGAATGCAAAAGCGATCGTTGATCTGTCGGCTGCTTATAGCTTGACTCGTATCAGTCATCCTTGGTTAGTGACAAGCTGCGAATGGGATAATAAGTTGATTCGTCGTGCCATTGTCTGGTTATGCCAGAAAACCGGTAAGCCGATTCTGAAACTGACCAACAAGGATTATAGTGAAAACGGCTTGGGTGAATTATTGGCTTTGTATGGTTCTGCCTATAATGTAAATATCAAGATCTTCAACGATATTCAGCATACGATTACAGGTTGGCCGGGCGGAAAGCCGAATGCAGATGATACCGATCGTCCGGAACGGGCTACTCCATATCCGAAACGCGTATTGATCTTTAGTCCGCATCCCGATGATGATGTGATTTCGATGGGTGGAACCTTCCGTCGTTTGTGTGATCAGCATCATGATGTGCACGTAGCTTACCAGACTTCAGGAAATATTGCCGTAGGTGATGAAGAAGTGGTTCGTTATTGTGAATATCTGCGTGATGTATGCAGCAAGTATTCTCCTTCGGATACAACAATCAAGGATAAAGCGGATGAGATTATCCGTTACCTGCGTTATGAAAAGGTGGAAAATGACGAAGCCGAACGTCCGGATGTCCTCTTTATGAAAGGCACCATCCGTCGGGAAGAAGCGCGCCATGCCTGCCGTTATACAGGTATCAAGGATGATAGCCATATCCACTTCCTCGACTTGCCGTTCTATGAAACTGGTTTGGTGAAGAAGAACCCGATCAGCGAAGCCGACAAGGATATTATTAAGAACCTGTTGGAAGAATTGAAGCCGGATCAGATCTTTGTGGCGGGTGATTTGGCAGACCCGCATGGTACGCACAAGGTTTGTCTGGATGCAATCTTGGCTGCTGTTGATGAAATCAAGGACGAAGACTGGCTGAAAGCTTGCCGTATTTGGATGTACCGTGGAGCTTGGGCTGAATGGGAAATGGACCACATCGAAATGGCCGTTCCTATTTCTCCGGAAGAGTTGCGTCACAAACGGAATGCGATCTTGAAACATCAGTCGCAGGCTGAAAGCGCTCCTTATCTGGGTGACGACGAACGTCTGTTCTGGCAGCGTGCAGAAGACCGCAACCGGGCAACGGCTGATTTGTATCGGCAGTTAGGCTTGGCTTCTTATGAAGCGATGGAAGCCTTTGTACAGTATATTCCTTTACGCTAATAATAAGTAGTGTGTTAATTTTAGGCACGGATTTCACGGATATAGAAGGATAATCGAATCTGTGAAATCCGTGTAATCTGTGCCTATAAAATCTTTATAATATCATGAAACAGTTCAAGAAAATAGGGCTTCTCTTGGCGGCCTTTATGCTGGGAATCTTTTCTGTCTGGACTCAGAAACCTATCAAGACGTTGGTTGTAACCGGACAAAACAACCACAACTGGCCGGTTAGCCACATTGCCATCCAAAAGATTCTGAAAAACTCCGGCTTATTTCAAGTTGACTTGGCTATTTCTCCTCAGAAAGGAGAAGATATGTCGGCTTTTACACCCGACTTTTCTGCCTATCAATTGGTAGTACTCGATTATAACGGTGATCCGTGGCCTGAAAAGACCAATCAGGCATTTGTAGAATATGTCAAGAAAGGCGGAGGCGTGGTGATTTATCATGCTGCCAACAATTCTTTCCCCAACTGGAAAGCGTATAATGAAATTTGCGCATTAGGTGGTTGGGAAGGACGAGATGAAAAGTCGGGCCCGTATGCCTATTGGGAAAACAATCAGCTGAAGAAAGACATGACGGCGGGTCCGGGCGGTTCACACGGCTCGCAGCGTGAATATGTATTGACGGCACGTAGCCAAGGACATCCGGTTCTGAAAGGTTTACCCGAACAATGGATGCACGCACAAGACGAACTCTATGACCGGATGCGTGGTCCTGCCAATATCGGCACATTGATGTACACCGCTTTTGCCCTGAAAGATAAAGGTGGTTCAGGTCGCGAAGAACCGCTGGTCTTTACGGTTGATTATGGGAAAGCCCGGATTTTCCACCTGATGTTAGGACATGCCGGCGAAACGTTGGAAAACAATCCCGCCATGCAGTGCACCGGATTTCAGGTCTTGTTACTGCGAGGTTCTGAATGGGCGGCAACCGGAAAGGTAACCCAAAAAGTTCCCGCCGATTTCCCGACAGCCACAAAGGTTTCTTATCGGAAAGATTATAAGTAAATGAAAATGGACAGTTACCGAAAGGTCGCTGTCCATTTTTTCTTATTTCTATTACTCATTTGAAAGCTATTAGTTGGGAATATGCTTTCCAATGATAGGTAAGCTTGGTTTAGTTCTCCATCGCCAGTTGTTCATCCCGCAGTTGGCGATTGATGGATTGGATGTAATCCAGAATCTCTTCCCGTCCGTCTTTGGTTTCAGAGGATGATAATAGGATAGGAGGCAATTCTTCCCAGGTTTCCAAGAGGCGCTCTTTGTATTTGTTCAGGTTTTCTGTCAGTCTGCCCCGACTGATCTTGTCAATCTTGGTGAAGATGATCGCAAACGGAACTTCATTCTCTCCCAGCCATTCCATAAATTCCAAATCTATTTTCTGAGGCTCGTGGCGACAGTCCAGTAAGACAAACAGGCAGGTCAGTTGTGGCCGTTGCAAAACATAGCTTTTGATGATACGGCGGATATTCTCGCGTCCTTCTTTTCCCCGCTGGGCAAACCCGTATCCAGGAAGGTCAACCAGAAACCATTCCTTATTGATGAGGAAATGATTAATCAAAAGCGTCTTTCCCGGCTTTTGGGAAGTCATGGCCAAACCTTTACGGGCTGTCAGCATGTTGATAAGGGATGATTTCCCCACATTACTTCGTCCGATAAACGCATATTCCGGCCGTGTTCCTTCCGGACATTTCCTAACGTCGGTGTTACTGATTACAAATTCTGCGCTTTTTATTTCCATGTTTTATATTATTTCGTTTGATGTTTATAGGATAACAGCCAAAGTCCCGTAAAGGTTATAAGGCCGTTCAGCATGAGCATCTCGTATCCGAATGTATATCCGATGTATTTCTCTACCAGATAGCTGGTGGAAAAGCAGATCAACGGAGAGGCGATGCAAATATACGGAACAAATTTGTCTCTTGGATGCTTTTGGGTGAAAAGTCCGAAAACAAACAGACCTAACAACGGGCCGTATGTGTATGAGGCGATCATGTAAATGGCATCAATAATACTTCGGTCGTTCACTTCCCGGATGATGATAATGATCAGGGCGAACAGGATGGAGATCAGTAAATGGACTTTCAGTCGTGTTCTTTTGGCTTGTTTGGGTTCCTGATGAGTAACACCCAGAATATCGACACAGAAAGAAGTTGTCAAAGCCGTCAGAGCCGAATCGGCACTGCTGAAAGCGGCTGCAATAATACCGATGGTAAAAAAGATCAGGATACTGCTACCCAAGATACCTGATGTGCAAAACATGGGTAAAATATCATCGCTCATCGCGGGTAATGCAATCTGTTCTTTCTCGGCCAGGATTAACAATAAGACACCTAGGGAAAGAAAAAGGAAGTTGACCGGCGTGAAAGCGAAGCCGTATGTGTACATATTCTTCTGAGCATCTTTCAGACTTTTGCAGGAGAGATTCTTCTGCATCATATCCTGATCGAGACCAGTCATTACAATGGTGATGAAGATACCGCTGAAGAACTGCTTGGCAAAATGCTGGGTGCTATGCCAGTCGGAGAACTCGAAGATCCGGAAATGTGAATCTTTACCGATGGCATCTACCATATCAGCCATGTCAAGTCCCAGTTTGTCCTTGACTTGCCAGATAATAACCACCAACATGGCCACCAGACAGATAGCCTGAATCGTATCGGTCCAGATAATTGTCTTGATACCGCTGCGGAACGTGTATAACCATACCAGAAAGATACTGATGACAACCGTTATGCCGAATGGAATATTCCAGGTACTGAAAACGTAATGTTGTAAGATCAGTACGACCAGATAAAGCCGGGCCGCTGCTCCGACTATCTTGGAGAGAAGGAAAAAGGAAGCTCCCGTCTTGTAACTGTATCGTCCGATCCGTTCTTCCAGGTAGGAATAGATAGACGTCAGTTGCAGCTTATAATATAATGGTAAGAGAACTTGTGCGATGAGGATGTAACCGACAAAGAATCCTAACACGGTCTGCATATATGTCATGTCAATGCCACGAACCATGCCCGGTACGGAAACGAAGGTTACACCTGAAAGCGATGTACCTACCATTCCGATGGAAACGATGTACCAGGGTGACTTTCGGTTCCCTATGAAAAAGGCTTCGTTACTGCTGTTCCGTCCGGTCAGCCAGGCAATGAATAGCAGCAGCCCGAAATAGAGGGCGATAATCAGAAGTATCAGGTAGCTGTTCATCTTCAATAGCGTTTGTCCAGATTGGATCCGGGGAAGTAATGCGCCAGTATCTGCCGGTAATTATATCCTTGCGTACTCATCACGGCTGCCCCGATTTGGCAGAGACCGACACCATGTCCCCAGCCGGCTCCCTTCAATACAAAGCGGGCCGGAATCTGCGGATCTTCTTCAAAGAACCGGTCGATGACGAAGGCTGAACTGTACAGATGGGATTCGGATAGGACCCGGCGTATTTCCAATTCCTTTCCAATGATGTAGGAACGTTCTGAGCCGACGATCTTCAATTCTTCTATCCGACCGGACTTCCCGCGCTTCAGGGGAAGCAAGTCGATGATCTTTCCGAAAGGAATACCGCTTTTCCGGTAAATCAGTTCGCTGAGTTCATCTTGTGAATAACAGACTTCCCAACGGTAAAAGTTCGTGGACTGATCGTATTGGTTGAGAATTATTGAGAGCAGATCCGAGTCGTTTGTCTGACAAAAGGCTGGAGGACAAGAACGGATCCATTTCTCGGCTTCTGCTTCTTGTGTTAAGTCCGGAACAGGCACTGAATCGGAACGATCGGCTACACTCGACAGGTAAGGATGATGAACCGGTTCCCAGCAATGTTCAAACTCTTCGGTAACGCCACCGCAACATTTCGAGAAGCGGGTGTCGCAGATTTCTCCTTCATAAGTAAGTACTTCTCCCCTCGTCGCTTTGATGATGGCTTGAATATACGGATTCTTGGCCGCACGTGTCATTCCTTGGTAACGTTGGCAATGATCGTCGGCGCAGACATCAAACAAGGTGTGGTCTTCGCGGTCGTACCAACGGATCAGTTTCTCATTGTCCCGGAAACAACTCTGCGGATGTTCCGTCTGTTTACGCTTCTTTTCGATCTGTGCCAATACCCAGCTTCGGGAAATAACGGCATGGGCTTTCAGAAATTCTCTTGGAGAACGGGCATTCATCTCAGAAGCAATCACGCACGTCAGATATTGTTCTAGGTCTATATGGTTGATTGCTACCAAACCTTCTTTCGAGGGAGTAATTTCGAGTGCTCCCTGGAAGCGTTGGTCTTCCTGTTGTTGCCAGTGAAAATCCACACCGATGGTTACGGCCTGCAAGTCGAATGTCGCATTAGGTGAAGTAGGCTCGAAGAAAAGCTGGTTATACATTCTCCCGTTGAAGACGATTTTCCCGTCGATAAGTATCGCTCGCTGTTCGCCTTTCAGAAAAGCTCCATCTTCTACCATGACGTATTCCTGGTTAAAGGTAAACGTAATGGCTTTGCGGGTCAAAATGCCTACATAAATAATTGGTGCTCGCATGATTTGTGTGTTATTCCTTTCTTTTATTGGTGTTTGATTGTATTCCTTTCGTGTGAAGGGAAATGTTCCCTCCGTTCTAAGGGAGATCTTCCCTCAACAGTAAGGGAAAGTCTCCTTTACTGCTAAGGGGAATCGTCCCTTCGGGCGAAGGGATTATGAATTGGTTTCTTTCTTAGCCCGCAATGAACTGTAGGTCAGATAAGCCATCAAGGCCAGATACATAACGATGGCCAAGACTTCGGCTTCCTTGCTTCCGGCCCAATCGGTTTGATATAAATCGACTCCGGCAAAACGAAGAGCTGCGCTGACAACACCCATCAAGGCTCCACCGGCAATGAATCCGGATGAAAGCAACGTACCTTTTTCCAGACGAGCATTGTTCAATGCCTGGTCTTTACTCCGGCTTCCAACGTACCAGTTAATGGCACCGCCGATCAACAACGGTGTATTCAGTTCCAACGGAATAAACATACCTAAGGCAAATGCCAGTGCCGGAACACCCATGAAGTTAAGCACAATAGCCAATACGGCACCGATACCGTAAAGAGCCCAAGGAGCACCGGCTCCACTCATCAACGGTTCGATTACGGCTGCCATGGCATTAGCTTGCGGAGCTGCCAACTGTCCGCTGGTAAATCCGTAGGTCTGATTCAGAATCAGGATAACTCCGCCGACAGTAGCTGCCGAAACCAGCGTTCCCAAGAATTTCCAAGTCTCTTGTTTTGCCGGCGTAGTACCCAGCCAATATCCGATCTTCAGGTCGGTAATGAAACCTCCGGCCATAGACAAAGCTGTACAAACTACGCCTCCGATAATCAGGGCTGAAACCATTCCGGCTGTTCCTTTCAGTCCGCAAGCAACCAAGATGATGGAAGCCAAAATCAGGGTCATCAACGTCATTCCGGATACCGGGTTCGTACCGACAATCGCAATCGCATTGGCTGCTACCGTAGTAAACAGGAAGGCGATGACGGCTACCAATAGAAGTCCGATGACGGCATAAAACGGATTATGCAATAAGCCGAACTGGAAAAAGAGAAGTGTAATGAGTAAAGTCGCAACAACACCTATAGAAATGATCTTCATCGGGATATCCCGTTGCGTACGGGGCACGCGTTCCATATTGGCTTCTCCTTTATTATTCATTTCCTTAACCGCCAATCCTACGGCTCCTTTAATGATTCCCCATGATTTGATGATTCCGATCACACCGGCTGTGGCAATACCACCGATACCGATATGGCGGGCGTAGGTAGTAAAGATTTCTTCGGCGCTCATACTACCTACCGTTGCGGTGATGGCGTCATTTCCTAAAGTCAGAACGTCGGTACTGAAGACTGCCGACATCACCGGAATGATGATGAGCCAAACCAGGAAGGAACCGGCACATATAATTAAAGAATATTTGAGTCCGATGATGTAACCCAATCCCAATACGGCTGCACCGGTATTGACCTTCATCACCAGTTTTACCTTTTCTGCCAAGGTTGCTCCGGCACTGACTATCGTTGTACTGACAGTTTCGCTCCATCCGCCGAAAGTAGCAACGATGAAGTCGTATAAACCACCGATCAGTCCGGCAAAGATCAACGGCTTAGCCTGGTTACCGCCTTTTTCACCCGAAACTAACACCTGCGTGGTAGCTGTTGCTTCCGGGAAAGGATATTTTCCGTGCATGGTCGAAACGAAATACTTGCGGAAAGGGATCAATAACAAGATACCTAAAATACCACCAAGCAACGAACTCATGAATACTTCGAAGAAGTTGACTGTGATTTCCGGATATTTGTCTTGAAGAATGTAAAGAGCCGGAAGCGTAAAAATGGCTCCTGCCACGATAACACCACTGCTGGCTCCGATAGATTGGATGATGACATTCTCGCCCAAAGCATTCTTCCGCTTGAATCCGCTGGAAAGTCCGACGGCAATGATGGCAATCGGAATGGCGGCTTCGAATACCTGTCCGACTTTCAATCCTAAAAAGGCTGCGGCGGCACTGAATACGACAGCCATAACCAATCCCCAACCAACCGACCAAGGCGTTACTTCCCGATAGGTTTTATCCGGACGCATCATGGGTTGGTATTCTTCTCCTTCTTTAAGTTCGCGGTACGCATTTTCGGGCAAACCGCTCATCTGTTCTTTCTTTTCTTCCATTTTATCCTGTTTTTTTACGATTAATCGTTACATTTTGCTTTTCAATCAACACAAAAATAGGCTTTATTTTTCAAATGGCAAATTAAGATGGCCAGTTTATCCGGCAGACGAATCGGGCATAAACAACTTAAAAACTCATAAACTCAGTAATCAAAACGGAACGCAGACGCCGAAACTTAAATTTTTTACTACATTTGTTGCCTGAAAAATAGAACAGTTTTCTAGTCTCTGAGTTTTTTTCTCGGCTTATGGTTCTTGTTTATGGTGAGGAATAAGCCTTTTGATTTAAAAGTAAAAGAACTTGAAAGCATAATGAATTTGCAGACACAATATTATATATAGAGAATATTACGAATGAAGAAGTTGATTTTTGGCCTTGTGTTTTACCTGTGCTCGGTTTCCGTATGGGCGCAGATTAATACGGATCGGGTATTAGCTATCGGGCGCAATGCTTTGTATTTCGAAGATTATGTACTTTCTATCCAATATTTCAATCAGGTGATTCGTTCCAAACCATGGTTGGCTGAGCCTTATTTCTTCCGTGCTGTCGCTAAAATCAGTCTGGATGATTTCAAGGGTGCGGAAGAAGATTGTTCGGCTTGCCTCGAACGGAATCCTTTTCTGGCTCAGGCCTATTATGCCAGAGGTATTGCCCGGCAGAGTATGGAAGATTTCGACGGAGCTATTGCCGATTACGAAAAAGGTTTGGAGTTTAAACGGGAAGACCGCCAGATGATGGTAAACGAGGCTGTGGCTTATATCCAGAAAAAAGATTACGATGGAGCAGAAAAGATGTTCGAACGCCTGATGGTTGCTCATCCGCGTTATTCGATGGCTTATCTGTCTCGCGGAGCTATGTATATAGAAAAAGGAGATACGACCAAGGCACTGGCTGATTATGATAAGGCTATCGAGCTGGATCCGTATTATCCGCCGGCTTACGGAAATCGCGCCATTGTCTATTATCAGTTGCAAGACTTCGATAAAGCACTTGCCGACTTGAATGAAGCGATTCATTTGGATCCGAGGGAAAGCGGATATTACATCAACCGTGGTCTGGTCAGCTATCAGAAAAACAATCTGAAAGGAGCGATGGCAGATTACGATCAGGTTATCAGTATGGATCATGATAACCTGATTGCCCGTTTCAACCGCGGATTGTTGCGTTTCCAGGTGGGGGACAATAACCGGGCGATTGAAGACTTTGATGTGGTGCTGCAATTGGAGCCTGACAACTATATGGCTTATTATAACCGGGCTTTGCTTCGGTATGAAACAGGTGACTATCCGGGATCTGTATCCGATTTCAATGTGGTGCTGACCGAATATCCGAACTTTTTGCCGGGATATTATAGCCGGGCGGAGGCCAAGAAAAAGATGAACGATCTGGCAGGTGCCGACCGGGATGTCTGGACTGCCTTCAAAAAGGAAGAACAGATGAAGAAAGACCGGGCTGCCGGAAAGACAACTGCTTCGGCATCGTCGGGTACAGCTACGGCCGGAACATCGACAAGTGGCAATGCAACTGATAACAATACCCGCGAACAGTCGGATAAGAACATTGATAAGTTCAACCGTCTGGTGGTATATGATAAGGAAGAAGAACGCCGGAATAAGTTCAATAGCGATGTGCGCGGCCGTGTTCAGGATCGGAATGTCCGGGTAGATCTGGAACCTCAGTTCATCCTTACTTTCTATGAGAAGCCGAATCCGGTGAAGAAGCAGTTATATTATAGTAAGTTGATCGACGACTTCAACCAGCAGATGGTGTTGAAGATGAAGTTGCTGATCACGAACGAGGAGGCTGCATTGACGGAAGATCAGATAGCTGCCCACTTTGCTTCGATTGATGATTATTCGGCCCGGATAGCCAGAAATCCTTCAGACGTTAATTCGTATTTGGGACGTGCTCTCGATTATATGCTGGTACAGGACTTTGCTTCAGCCATCAAAGATTATGATAAGGTCATTGAGCTGGATCCGAATTCGATGATTGCATTCTTCAACCGGGCGGTTGTCCGTTACAAACAGATGCAATACCAGGATTCAAACGAAGAGGCCGAGATTATGGATATCCGTTCGGATCTGACCATGAACTTCAATATGGGCGGGAAACAAACGGTTCATTCGGCGGTAATGCCTTCGAAGGATGATTTGAATGCCATCAAGGAAGAAAAGCGTTCTTATCAGCACGAACAGATTACCCGCGATTATGACATGGCCATCAAGTTGCATCCGGATTTCGTGTATGCTTATTTCAACCGAGGTAACCTGCGTTGCGCTTTGCGAGATTACCGGGCTGCGATTGAAGATTATTCGGAAGCCATTCATCGCGATCCTGAGTTCGCTGAAGCCTACTTCAATCGGGGTTTGGCACGACTCTCGCAAGGAAATACCAGTCAAGGTATTGCTGATTTGAGTAAGGCTGGAGAGTTGGGTATTATCAATGCTTATAGTATCATCAAACGAATGATGGAATAAAAGACGAGATAAAACTATCAAAAAGTCATTTTGTCAAAATGTCAATGAATGTACCTGAATTTTCGTCTGTACGGACCAAAGTTCAGGTACATTTTATTTGATGCGATTCTGACGGAGTTCATCATTGACGAAAGGAAAGTTAAAAAGAAAGAATTTGCGTCTAACTGATAGGGGATTTGAACAACTCTTGTATCTTTTGGGAAAAACCGTTAGTAATATCTCGTTTGAATGCGCTTTTTGTCAGTCGAAAAAGAACGCTGTTCCGAAGCAAAAATAGAGACAAAAACAGCGGAAACGGGAACTGAAGCCGTTCATAATGGCTTCTTGAAGCAAAAGAAAAGAGGTTTGTGGGCAAAATACACGGGCAATGTATGAAAAGCCGGCGCATTTTGGGTAAAACATAACGACCTTTTTCGGAAAAGATAGGCATGAAATGGAGAAAAAATAGGGATAAAATGCCTCTTGAAAGGGTAAAAAACGGTATTTGAAGCCGAAAAAGAAGCGTTTTTCTTTCGTTTCTTTGAAAAGGCATGTTAGCAAAAATGGTAAAAATAAGTCTTTCCGGCGGAATAACCGGAAGAAAGACTGCAAATTGATATATTCTGTCGTCCGTTTTGAATTGGAATATGCAGTTCAGCAAGGAGAGGCTTCTGTCAGTATTCCTTGGTTAGGAACGTTTGTAGAACATGTTAATATGAACGGTTTAACCATCCGGATCGGCTACGAATTCTGAAAAAATGCAGGGAGAGCATTTGTCGTATTAGAAGAAATAGTATTATCTTTGCAGAGATATTAAAGCAAACTGTAAAACATAAGTAGAAATGGTAAAAAGTGCATTACAAATTGCAAGAGCAGCTTACCAGCCAAAGGTTCCTGCTGCTTTGAAAGGTGCAGTAAAGGCTGTTGATGGAGAATACACTCAGTCTGTAGCTGATCAGGAAGAAATCAAGAAATTGTTCCCGAATACATACGGTATGCCGGTGATCACTTTCGAAAAGACAAATGACGTGAAAGAATTCCCTGCTATGAACGTAGGTGTTATTTTGTCTGGCGGACAGGCTCCTGGTGGACATAATGTTATAGCCGGTTTGTTCGATGGTATCAAAGCTCACAATGCAGCTTCTCGTCTGTATGGATTTATCTTGGGTCCTGGTGGTTTGATCGATCACAAATATATGGAACTGACTGCTGATATTATTGATGAATATCGTAATACAGGTGGTTTTGATATGATCGGTTCTGGTCGTACTAAACTGGAAACAAAAGAACAGTTCGACAAAGGATTGGAAATCTTGAACGAATTAAATATCAAGGCTCTGGTTATTATCGGTGGTGACGATTCAAATACAAACGCTTGTGTATTGGCTGAATATTACAAAGCTATTGGTGCTGGTGTTCAGGTAATCGGTTGTCCGAAAACAATCGACGGCGACTTGAAGAACGCTCAGATTGAAACTTCTTTCGGTTTCGATACAGCTTGTAAAGTATATTCAGAAGTTATCGGTAACATCCAGCGCGACTGTAACTCTGCTCAGAAATACTGGCACTTCATCAAATTGATGGGTCGTTCAGCTTCTCACATTGCATTGGAATGTGCTTTGCAGACTCAGCCGAACATCTGTATCATCTCTGAAGAGGTAGAAGCAAAAGATATGTCATTGGACGATATCGTAACTTATATTGCTGACATCGTAGCTAAGCGTGCTGCAGAAGGTCATAACTTCGGTACAGTATTGATTCCGGAAGGTTTGATCGAGTTCGTACCGGCTATGAAACGTCTGATCGCTGAATTGAACGACTTCTTGGCTAAGCACGATGCTGAATTCAAGATGATCAAGAAGAGCGAACAGCGTGCTTACATCATCAGTAAGCTGACAAAAGAAAATTCAGAACTGTATGCTTCTCTGCCGGAAGGCGTAGCTCGTCAGTTGTCTTTGGATCGTGACCCGCACGGAAACGTACAGGTTTCATTGATCGAAACTGAAAAGCTGTTGTCTGAAATGGTAGGTAAGAAATTGGCTGAATGGAAAGCTGAAGGTAAATACGTAGGTAAATTCGCTGCACAGCACCACTTCTTCGGTTACGAAGGTCGTTGCGCTGCTCCGTCAAACTACGATGCTGACTACTGCTATTCATTAGGTTACACTGCTTCTTGCCTGATCGCTGCTGGTAAGACAGGTTATATGTCATCTGTTCGTAACACAACAGCTCCGGCTGACCAGTGGATTGCAGGTGGTATTCCTGTAACTATGATGATGAACATGGAACGTCGTCATGGTGAAATGAAACCAGTTATCCAGAAGGCTTTGGTTAAATTAGACGGTGCTCCATTCAAGGCATTCGCTGCACAGCGTGACGAATGGGCTATGAATACATGTTATGTATATCCGGGTCCGATCCAGTACTTCGGTCCGACTGAAGTATGCGACCAGCCGACTAAGACATTACAATTGGAACAGGCAAAATAATCTGATTTTATAAATCAAATCTTTCCATAAAAGGAGATTTCCCGGTGGCGATGTTTTCCACTGGGGAATCTCCTTTCTTTTTCTTGGTGAAAAACTTTTAAGGGAAAGGATACTAATTTCAATAGAAAGTTTATATCTTTGTCCCGTTTTCCTTTCCACGCCGACAATAAGGGATGTGGAGGGAAACAAGACATATTATTGAAAGGCGTTTACTTGAACGTCTTGTCTTCTATGATTCCAAACTTCGCAACTTTGACAATCAAACAAGGAGGCAGGGCAGCGGTAGATGCCTACGGGTTTTGTATAAGTATGATTTCTGTGCTTCTCGGTGTAGGAACTTATACCACATACAAATCGGCGTGGGCTTTCTTCGTTGCTTATCCTTGTTTGATGGGCAATGCGAAGGCCTGGAATCGTGGGGTAAGCGACAGGTACAGTTCCTACGCTTCTTTTGTTTGTTAATCTTTCCGTTATTTGGGACAGAACGGAAAAAGTTGCATAAAGACTCTTGATACTATGGCAAAATTTAAAGAAGGTACAAAAGTTATAAATGTCAAAACCAAAGAAAAAGGTATTGTCGTAGAAATTTATCCGCTATATAAAGGAATGCAATTTTATAGGATTTCTTTTAATGAAGGTGAAAAAGATATTTCTGAAAATGATTTGATAGAAAATGTAACTTTGTCAGATCCTTTTGAAAAGCTTAGTCGTGGTATATTCAGTACATTCGACAAATATCTCATTGAAAACACAATCTTCAAAATAAAGAATTCAAGTAGCAATTATATTTCCACTTTAAAATCATCAAAAACGATTTTTAAGGCGTATCAATTTATTCCCTTGATAAAGATTCTTAAGTCTCCTAAGCACAGATTATTGGTGGCAGATGAAGTTGGTTTAGGTAAAACTATAGAGGCGGGGCATATTATGCTTGAATTGAGAGCTAGGAAAGAATTAAGGAATGTACTTATTGTATGTCCTAAATCGTTGCAAGTGAAATGGCAATCGGAATTACAAAATCGGTTTGGTTTGAACTTTAAAATCTTTGAAGATATAAAGGACTTCACCGAGACTTTTAAGACACAGGTTTCTACTTGGGGAATTATTAATTATGAGAAGTTGCGAAAACCTAAAGAAAAGAAAAAAGGAGAAAAAGAAAATAATCCCAAAACAATAAGAAAAACGGACACCTATTTTATTGATTCATTTCAAGTAATGGGTAAAAATATTGATTTATTGATTTGTGATGAGGCGCATCGCCTACGAAATAATGAAACTCTCTTATATCAAGGATTCGAAGAGTTTATGAACTTTATTAAAGCGGCTGTATTCTTAACAGCAACTCCTATCATGATTAATCAAGAGAATTTATATAATCTGCTTCATTTACTTGATGATGTTGATTTTAATGAATTGAGTATATTCAACAATATATTAAGTATTAATCAGCCATTTGTAAGAGCTCTCACTCGATTGAGCCAAGAAAAAGAAAGTTTGAAGGGAATTGCTCAAGAATTGCAAGAAAGTGAGGTTTGGATTTATAATAACACAAACAATCGAGAATTACTTAAAGATTTTAATAGCAGTCCTTCACAAGAGACACAAATCTATACTGAATATTCAGATTTTAAATGGAATGTAAAACTTGATGAATTATATCGAAACATTCCTTTGTATTCTAAAATTATATCAGATCTTTTAAATAAAGAAGATACTCCTCAAACACGAGCCCAATTGCAGTTTGATATATCTTCACTGAATAAAATGAATACTATATTTACTCGTACCAGAAAAAAAGATGTTACCACAGACTGGACACAAGCTGTACGTAATCCTATACCTATCTATATACACTTGAATGAAATAGAACAACAGTTCTTTGATAAAGTCACAGAAGTCTATAAAAAAGATGATGTTTATATAGATGAAACAGATACAAAAATAGAGCAAGGTGGATTAGGTATTATACAGGAGAAACGGCAAATTGCAAGTAGCGTATATGCTTATTTGAACGATATGAACAATTTGGAAAAGGGGTTAGACAAATATGAAAATTTCCCAGATTCAAAAGTTGAAAAGTTGATAGAAATTATTCATAAAGTTGTGGAGCAACACCATAAGAAATTAATCATATTTGCTTTATTTAAGAAGACACTTTATTATTTGCAAATACGTTTAAAAAAAGCAGGATTTGATTGTGTTATGATTCACGGAGGCGTTAAGAATCGTGTAGAGCTCTTATCTGAATTCCGAAATTCTGATAAAAAAAATATTTTGTTGTCTTCTGAAGTGGGGAGTGAAGGGTTGGATATGCAATTCTGTGATGTAATGGTAAATTACGATTTGCCTTGGAATCCTATGGTGGTAGAACAACGTATTGGACGTATTGACCGTTTCGGACAAAAGTCAGAAAAGGTTACTATTTATACCTTAATTGTTGCTGGTTCTATCCAAGAAAAAATATTTAAAAGACTATTAGAGCGAATAGGTATATTTAAAAGTTCCATTGGTGACTTGGAAGCTATATTAGATCAATATTTGGAAAAATCTATTGGAAACGGAAATGATAATGATAATCTATGGGCTTATTTATCGGCTTTGGAAAAAGAACTTTATACGACTCAACTGTCAGAGACTGAGCGACAAGAAAAAATAGAGAATATAGGGCGAGCTTTCTATCATGAAAAAATGATAGCAGAACAAGTAGAAAAAGATTCTGATAATTTGCTGATTAACGACGTTTATTTTCGAAATGAAATTAATCGCATATTGAATCGCAAACAGTATATCACAGAAGGGGAACTCAAAAATGTCATTTTGCAACTAATTGATCAAAAATTAACTACTTGTAGTTTGAAGGTTAAAGATAATGATAAAGGGATTTATGTTTTTTGTACTCCAAAGGCTGATACGAATGTATTAGTTAATTTTCTTTCTCAATATGAACCAGATGCATTTGATATGGAAAATGATTTTCGTTCTTTTAAAAATAGTATTCGAGACGAAAATGAAATATTATTAACATTTAGGCAAGAGACTGCTTATGAACATGAAAGTCTTCATTTCATTAATAATTATCATCCTTTAATTTTAGCTACATTAGAATTCATTCGTGAGAAATCAACGAAAATTAATATGGATAATACATTCAAATATCAGCTGAGAACATCTTTGCTTTTTAAAGGGAACTATTTATTGGCTCTTTATGAGATTAAATATAAGAAGCAAATGAATAGAAAACTTTGTTATGAGACAAAGAATATTACTCCTATCCTTTTTGATTTGAGAGAAAATCGTGTTGTTGAAAATTGGGATTTGGCAAGGCAAACAATGGGTGAAATTCAAGATAGTGCTCAACGTTCAGATGTTGAAGTTAAATTAAGTAGTACTGTATTGAGAAATATAAGATGTGAATTAACAGAAGCTATTGGTCAATTATCAGACAATTATTATGAAGAGGAAAAACAACGAGTTGAATCTAGAAAATTATTGGATATTCAGCAAGCAGAAATCTTCTATAATAGTAAAATAAAGAAACTCGAGAGACGTATTGATAGTATTAAATGGGGGGCTAATTTTATTCTAGATAAAGAAGAAAAAAATAAAAGCCTAAAAATTTTACCAGCGTTAAATGGGCAATTAGCCAACTTGAAAGATGATAAAGAGAAGGCTATACGAGAGATAAGAAGCATCGAAATTTTGCCAGCTTCTCCTACGCTTATTTCTATTAGTCATGTTACCGTTATTTAATACACACAGTTATGAAGTATATTGTTGGTTTTGACCTCGGAACTCATCAAACAAAAATTTGTATTCAGGATGTAACAGTGCCCACAGAAAAAACTTTTGAGTTCTTTAATTTTAAAGATTTGAATGAGAAATTAAGTTTTGTTTTGCCATCCGTTGTACAAATAAATATGGATGAAACTGTTAGTTACGGATATGTGGATGAACAAGTTTGTTTGAAGTTAAATAGTGATATAACAAGTTTGGCTCCAGTCTTGAGATTAATAGAAGTTCCTCCTGCACCAATACTCCCTACGAAGATACAGGTTACTTATTCTGAAAAACCTGTATTTGATCCATGGAGAGATTCTTTACTTAAACTTAAAGGAGAGAAAACAAGTTTGGACTTATGGGAGGAAGAATGTAGACGATTAGATAAAAAGGCTTATGGCTTGTTGAAAAAACGACAAGAGAAGCAATTGAGGGATTATAATAATCTTTGTGCATCTATTTTTCAGAAGAATCAGACAATGATAATAGAGTATCAGAAACTTTTATCAGATTGGAAGAAAGAGCAACAGAGTAATGTATTGCATTTTAGATATTTTAAATTGAAAGCTTTTACGGGGCTTGGAATGTGGAATTCGAAAAATTTTACCGCTGAGGAGATTACAATATGGTATATAACTTATATTTTATTGCTACTTCGAGATAAATTGGGAGAAGATACTTTTACTGTTAAATTTGGAATTCCTATTGGGGGTGAAGATAACAGCCAGAACAAAAGAATCAAACAAAAAGCATATCAGTTATATATATCAGCTTATAAGCTCTCTGGAAAATATAAAAATACGAAAGAATATCTTGAAGAAAACTATAAAGAATTACATCGAAAAACTCAAATTATTCCTTTACCTAATAAAGATGTGATAGGAGAATATTATTTTGATGATTTGCCTGAATCGTTTGCTGGATTAATAGCTGTGACTCAAAAGAAAAAATTAGGAAAAGGTTTTCATATTTTAGTTGATATTGGAGGTGGTACTACCGATATGGGACTTTTTTATGTTAATCAAAATACGAACCTTCCGGATGTTATAAGACTTTTGTCTTTCCCGAAAGGCTTGAATTTTATATTCGAAAAAGCTCAAGAAAAAAATGGTAATTTATCCTTAAAGGAGCTTCAAGAATTATTTTTTCAGGATTGTGATCAAGATTTATTTTCAGATGGTATTGATGAATATAAAAAGGAATTAGATAAAAGCGGAAAAACTATATTTGATGAATTATATAGGGTCTTTATAGAATTGAAAGATCAACATAAAAAAACAAATTCTGACTTGAATAGAGCATTAGATAATCAGCCTATCATTTATAGCGGTGGTGGTGCTATATACTCAATACTTCATATTTCAATTTATAGCCTTAGGGATATACGGAGAATAGATAAAGATATGTTGTCGATAGGAAATCTTAAAAATAAATGTAAGATACCAAACAAACTATATCCGGTGTTAGCTGTGTCTTATGGATTGGCTATATATGAAAAAGGATTTAAAGAAATTGAGTTTTCAAATGTAAAAGATGTTTTTAGAAATATGAGCCAGTCCTCAGCAAATAATCATTGTGATGAGTATGGGGTGGTGGATACTTGATTTTTTTGTTCAGCTCTCTATTGCTCTGAATATCTAATCAATCTTAATTTGATCTTTATGGATGAGTATAACTAAATATAAGTATAACATGAACCTAATAAAAAACGCCTCATAACCCTCTGGAAGAGATGGTTTGGCACAACAAAAGTACAAAGAAGTACAGAAAAACAGCCTTTTCCTACTATTATGCAGGAACTGAAAAAGAAAACAGATCTTAATAAGATGTATTTTCGGAATCTAGATTCATTGTAAGTATTCCAACTCCTGAAGCAATGATAGTAGAATATGAAAAAGGATGATAAAACTGAAATTTTTATTTGATCATGCAGTGAGAACAGACCTATATGAGATGCGTGTATCAGTCGGATCGAATGAGTATAGAACAGTGCTGTTCGCAATTGATAATAGTAATGTCATATTATCAACAAAAATAATTCTACTAAACGGTTTCCTAAAGAAATCTACAAAGGACTATAGTAAGCAGATAGCCAAAGCAGAACGAATATTAAAAGGTTTAGCATTATGATACAGTTAGATGAAAATAAATTAGGAAAGCTCAAGACCACCAATCAGTCGCTTGATGAAAAGTACGGGAAGCATGGTACGGCTACCCGTGAGGCTTTCAATGAAAAAGCAATGGCTTGGTATTATGGTGATATACTTCGAGATCGTCGTAAAGAACTTAAACTAACTCAAAAACAGTTGGCGCAGAAGATCGGTAAGGAACAAAGTTATATTGCTCGTGTAGAAAAAGGCGAAGTGGATATGCAATTATCAAGTTTCTTTCGTATTGCACGAGCTTTGGGAATTGAGTTTACGCCTACCTTCAACCCTATACGTTGAAGGAGCCGACAGTTGCTATTCTTCGTTAAATCGAACAAAAATGTTTTTTGGATGTACATTTCTTCAATACTTCGGTAAATTATTAATTTAATCATTTTATACTGCCAATGAGGCCTTAGCCACTTTGACGTAACTCGCTAAAAATCAGATAGCTATTAACAT
>CDZI01000424.1_pt1 | contig 39792 bp, 26 predicted proteins | sample 554811 | NCBI WGS metagenome assembly CDZI01 (sample SAMEA3182110, study PRJEB8094) | gut metagenome | biome: human; feature: gut; material: Stool; isolation source: human stools | place: Canada | collected 2013-04-23
ACGATGTCGCAGTTCAGCTGCAAACTCACCGTTCGTTCATCTCTTTGGGATGCCAAAGCTAACAAAGCCTCCGGCAAAAGCCTCTAATCGCTGCGCATCAACGAGAAGCTGGAAAATATCAAACCCAATATCGGCAAGCAGTACCAACGGCTCTGCGACCGGGATTCGTATGTCACGGCCGAAAAGGTCCGCAATGCCTTCCTGGGTATGGGTGATGATTGTCGCCTGCTGTTGCAGACCTTCGACGAATACCTCGCAGGCTTTCTCAAACGTGTGGGCAAGGATCGTAGTGTTTCGACCTTCGAGAACTGCAACAATACCCGCCGTTACCTCGCCTCTTTCCTGAAATATGAAATACGAATATAAGGTAGAGAATATGTTCTTCAAGAAACTGAATCGGGATTTTCGTTGCCTATCTTTCCTGTGTTCGAAATATGCTTCCGGGCAGCATTGCCACTCCGGTCAAGAAACTGAAGCTGATGACCTACACGGCGTATAAAAACGGCTGGATTGCCGTCAATCCTTTCGCGGGGTTCTATGTCAAAGCGGAATACTCGGAACGTCGCTACCTCTCGGCATCGGAATTGCAGGCCGTGATGAATGTCAAGCTCCCCAATTACCGAACAAGCATTAACCGGGATGCCTTCGTCTTCTGCGCCTTTACGGGCCTGAGCCACGCGGACGTAGTGAAACTCACCCACGCGGACATCCATACGGACGACAACGGAGAGCGGTGGATTATCGACAGACGCCAGAAGACGGGTACGCAATTCCGTGTCAAACTCCTTCCCGTAGCCGAAATGCTCTACAAGCGTTATAAGGATACATACCGCACCGGGGAAAAGGTTTTTCCGCTTAAAGGCACTTATAAAACGCTGAACATGTCGTTACGTCATGTTGCCAGACATGCCGGTCTGTCGTTCAACCCCACGATGCATTGCGCGCGGCATACCTTCGCCACGACGGTCACGCTTGCGCAGGGCGTACCTCTGGAAACCGTCAGCAAGATGCTGGGACATAAACGGATCACCACGACCCAAATCTATGCTAAAATCACCAATGACAAGATCGGGCAGGATATGGCGGCGTTGAGCGAGAAGTTGAACGGTATCTTCAAGGTCGCACAATAATGACCTGCTATCTTACAGCTAATTCAATTTCCGATCTTGCTTCGTCAATAGCAGGGTAATTTTCGATGTAAGTTTTCCCGCCGGCAGGGAATTAAACGCCGGAGCTGAAAATACGCAAGGCCATGCGAATCTACTAAAGAGTGAGCCTTGCGTATTTTCAGCTCCGGCGTTTTGCTGGTCGCTACCGTCGGAATGGGCGGCCTTCTGCGGCTCCTGACGATCCAGTTCTGATGTTCAGCCACGATCAGCCTGCCCGTTCGACGGGATTTCACCCCGTCCTGCTATCAGACGGACAGCTCCGGGAAATCGCCTGCGAGTACATGGAGCACATGGGTTGCGGCGAACAGCCTATATCGTTTTTAAGCACAAGAACATTTCCAGAAAGCATCTCTATATCATGTCGCTACGGGTCGATGAGCAGAACTGCAAACTCCCGCATGATTTCGAGGCCCGGTGCTCGATGGAGATTTTGCCTGACTTAGAGTGGAAATACGGCCTGCATCCGAGCGTCAAGGGACAGAAGCTGACGGATACCCCCGGACATCGAAAGGTGAACTATAAGGCGGAGAACGTTAAACTACAAATTTCGCCTGTCGTCAGGTCGTGCCTGCGGAGCTACAAATGCTCATCCTATGGAAAGTTTCGCACATGGCGGGTATTCTCTATGGAGCCCTGACCGATGACGGCTATGGTGTCGGAACGCCGTTCAAGTCGAGTCGTATCGGAAAGGATATCGGCTATAAGGCCTTCAAAGTATTACGGGATGTCGAAAGACAAACTGAAAGAACCGGGAGCGCTCGACCAACGGCGACAAACAGTCAAAGATGCCATGAGCCCGCATAACACGCGGGAAGAGTTCCGGCGGCTGCTCAAAACGGAAAACATCGACGCAATCTTCCGCATCAATCCGATTGGCAGAATCTACGGCGTGACGTTTATCGACCACAATGCAGGTATCGTCGCCAACGGATCGGTACTGGGAAAGGAGTTTTCAGCCAATGTCTTCAACGACTTGTATCCGGCACCGAAAGAGGGATGTCAGGTTGCAGAACAGCGATATTCGGAACGAAAACTCGACCCGCAAAGTCATACGACCAATCCCCTGACCGAAGCTGCCGACACCCTATTGGATTTGGCTGATACGAAGGCGTATGAGGAACAGCAAAGGATAATACAGAGGCGAAAAAACGAAAACCGCATCAATAACATATTGTTTATCGTATAAATCCTTGAAATTAAAACAAGTATGTCGGTTTGAAACATATTCGACCGAAGATGTCTGACTTACGCGTTATCCGGTTCATGCCGTATTCTTTTTTTTTGGGGGGGGGAAGACGAAGGGTGTCGACGCCCGAACAAGTAATGTAATACTATAGAAAGAAGCAATACCAAGAGCATGCCGAGGAACATGTCGTCATATTCCCGGTATTTCACGAGTAATCCTGCGAAAAATCCTCCCAATGCAATCCCGAAATCGAAAGCCACGAAAAACGTAGAGCTTGCGGCACCTCGTCTTTCGGCAGGCATGACCATGGTCTGCAGGGCAGGCTGCACAGCTCCGAAACTGTATCCCAGCAGTGCTGCCAACAGCAGGTAGCACGGTATGTTGTGCGCGAATACCAGCAGAAGTATCCCGGTGATAATGGCTGCATTTCCTGTGTACACCAGTCGCGCCTCACCGGACTTACCACCACACGCCCCAATAGTATCCGAGTGGCGACCGTGGCTACGGCAATGCCGATGAAATAAATACCTTCGCTGGGCAGACAGTGGAGTACGGCATAGATCGCGACATATACCTCGACTACTCCGTATACCATCATGAAGGAGAGCTGTGTAACAGCGGCCGGTACGGACATCGGTTCGAACAATTCGCCGAGCTTTAACGACGTGTCGACTGTGGCGATGCCTGCCGAGATGAAATACCCCATCGGGACGAACGCGATTCCTGCCAGTCCGCATATAAGGACGAGGCGACGGCCTTGGGTGTCGACGAGACATCCCACGAAGGGTCTCGACAGGATGGGCGCGATGCTGAACAATGCTGTTGCCAGACCTATGGCCACGATATCTCCGCCCAGAGAGGAGATAAAAAAGGGGAACGTGGACAACAGTGCATGAAAGTTAACGAAAATGAGGAAATTAACCAGACATATCTTGATGAAAGAGCCGATCCATAATTTGGGAAAGTCTTCCGTTCTGTTCATATTGCTATTAACAAAAAAGGGTCCAATCAGGTCCCTAAAAATACAGCTCTGATTAATTAAGATTTCGATCTTTTACACAGAGACAAAATATTCAGAGTGGATTATTTTACGGAGTTTTTCCGTATTAAGGACTATGAAACAGAGCAATTCGGGATACGGACGAGGTGTCTCCTATAGTCCGGTAACTAAAATTGGCCTTATTATGTACGATTTTCGCCCTGTGAGGAATGAGGTCTGCGTATATTTGAAATATCATTTGGAACTTGCCGTATCTGGTATTTTTGAACGTCGAGAGGGTTCCAATGACACCAACCTTAAATTTCAACCTCAAATTATGGAGAAACTGCGACTCTTAACACTTTTATTTTTGACGGTGGTTATCGCGGCCTGTCAAAAAGATCCCACGCAGAATGGATCGTCTGATCCGGATGTGGTCTCATTCCAGGGATCGGCTTCATTCAAGACTGTGGACCCGGCTGAAAAAGGGCTTGATCTGATCTGGAATGCCGATGTAGACCGGATCGGGCTGTTTGCAGCAGACGGCGAGACCGTCGAGCATGCCAATATTTATTATGCGGCCTTTTCATCGGCGGCAAATACGCAGTTCGTCTGTCCTTCGCAGGACCGGCGAATCGTGTGGAGCGCCGGTGCTGCCTCACGCGATTTCTACGCCTATTATCCTTATCGTACGACATACGATGATTTGACGGCTGTTCCGGTGGCGATTGCTGCGAAACAGAAAGGAGCGGCGGGCGCTACGAAGCATCTGAAAAAACTGGTCAATTTATATGCCGTGAGCAAGGGAGTGAAAGATCCTGTCGAAACCGTATCCTTGCCATTCGAAAGCGTTGCTGCGGTCATCGAACTCCGACTTGCCGCCGACCGGACATTATCGGATGTCAAGAACATAACGTTGCGCAGTATCGACGGCGGGATATTGGCTTTCGAAACGGGGTCGCTGAATCTGCGGAACGGGGCGGTAACACCCGGAGAGCAGACGGCAGCCGAGATAAACTATGAAATCGAAGGACAAGCGACGATTTCACGCACGCCGACGAGCTTTTTCCTGGCTGTGAATCCCGTAGAAGCTGGAAAAACGCTGGAAGTGCTGGTCGATTACGGAGAAAAGCATCTGTCGCTGGGATCGGTGACCGTTCCCGAAACCGGAATTCCTGCCGGACGGTTGACCATATTCTCATTGGGTTACGAATTTCCACAGCGCATCGCGGAGGACTTGAGCGCTAACGGTACGGCGAACACTTATCTGATAACCAAACCCGGTACGACCTATAAGTTCCGTGCAACGACCAAGGGCAACGGGGCGCCGCGCACCTACTCGTACTCGGTAGACGGCCATCCGGTAACCAAATCCTACTCCGAGACTGATCTGGCTATCAAGCCTATGGCGGCAAAACTCGTGTGGTACAATTCGCCGAAAACGGCCGACGGCTGGGTACGCGAAAGCCCCGTGACTATCGAATCCGTAGAGTATGACGACTGGGAAGGTAACGTCTACTTCACTACCCCGGCCGAGTTCGTTCCCGGCAATGCCCTGATTGCAGCTTATGATGCCGGCGGCGAAGTCCTTTGGAGCTGGAATATCTGGGCTGTCGAGAATTACGATTGCGACGCCGAAGCGCGACAGGTCGGCCGTTATATGATGATGGACCGTAATCTGGGCGCCATGGCGGGACGCGAGGCGATGAACTCCTCGGATAAACGCGTTGCGGCTTGGGCTTTAGGCAACTATTATCAGTGGGGGCGCAAGGACCCGTTCCCGGCAGCTGCGGAGTACGACGACACGGGATTCGGCAGCGAGATGTACTGGGGACTTCCAACTTATACGCCTATCGAAGAATTGCAACAGGATTATTCCTCCGAGAGTTGGGGCGCCCGGAACATGATGTTCGGCAAGATCGGTGCGAATAACGCCTATGCCGTGGGTGACAAGACCGTCGATGACGCCGTTGCCCTGTCGGTGAAATATCCCTACCGTTGGATGGCCAAAGAGGTCAGCGGTGTTCAGGCCGACAACTGGTACACCCCTTCTTATTCGTGGTTCAATAATACAGGTTCGGCCGAGAATCAGACCGGATGGTTCTGGTTGTGGGGAAGCGAATACGTTGGCGACAATCTGAAGAGCATTTACGACCCGTGTCCCGCGGGCTGGAAAGTGGCGCCGCCCGAAGCCCTCGATTTCGCCCTCGGCAGCGTTGCGGAACTCGATGAAAAACCGTTCGGGCGTTACTCTCGTGCATACGATCTCTATTTCCCCTATACCGGACAGCGGCAGTCGGCCTTCAACGGCAGCCATATCCGTTCGCTCACCAACAAGATGCTCGTGCTGACCAGTTCCAGTGCCAGCGGCAACTATTACCCGGTCCAGGGTAGTCTGGGCGGATATTCGTCCTACAACTCATATACGGGAGCCGGCTACCAGCTGCGCTGCGTTCGCGAGCAGACGACGGCAATGCCCAAAGGGCGTCTGGAGGGTCCGCGAGCCGTACTGATCGGCAACTCCATTACGGAAGTATGGCAGGGACGTACCGACAACAAGACCTTCTTTTCCGACAACGACTACCTGCCCAAGGGCATCAGCGGTCAGACCTCGCTCCAGATCAGCGCGCGTTTTTATAACGACGTAATTGTCAACGATCCGGCGTGCGTGGTCATCGCCTGCGGGGTCAACGACCTGGCTGAGAACGACGGCCAGCCCTGCTCGATCGAACGAGTCTTCGCAGACATCCGGCTGATGGCCGAAACAGGCGCTGCAAGAGGTTTCAAGGTAGTCATTGGCTCGACGCCCCCGGCCAACCGGATCTGGTGGCAGAGCGAGGAGTGGAATGCCGCTCATGCCGATCTTGGACAGCGTGTTGTCGAGTTAAACAGGCTGCTGAAACAGTATGCCGAAGAGAGGGGCTTCGTTTATGCCGACTACCATTCTGCGCTCAAAGACGATCAGAACGGACTGAAACTCGAATACTCCTGGACACCGGACGACCGTGTGCATCCCAGTGCGGCAGGTTATGCCGTAATGGAGAAAATCCTTAAGAAAGCCGTCGACAAAGCACTCTTCGATCCAAATGCAACTGACGGCGACGGACAGATTGATGACCTCGACAAATGGGAAGGCTGGGAGTAACCTTAAAATATTTAGAACACGATGAAACGAAACTATATAATTCTGTTGGCCGCCTTGCTGACGGTCGCATGCGCCGGAAACGGCGACACCATGTCGCCGACACCGCAGGAGGGCGAGATCCTTTTCTCGGGATCAACTGTCGGTCCCAAAGTCCGGACCTCCTATGAGGATACGGAAACAGCGCTCCGGGTGAACTGGGTCAAAAACGATCTGATCGGCCTTTTCGCCGAGTCCGGCGGCAAGAACCTGGGAGCCAATTTCGCCTACAAGGCGGCTGTGTCGGGAGCGACGAGCGATTTTACAGCTGCTTCCCGGCTCAATGTGATTCGCTGGGCTGATGAAACGTCCGACCACGATTTCTATGCCTATTATCCCTATACGGAAATGGCCGCAGCCGATGTAACGGCCGTTCCGGTGTCGGTTCCCGCCGTGCAGACCCGTTCGGAGAGCGATCCGCTGGCGACCCTGGCGGCTCTCGATTTCCTCTACGCCGCTGCGCGAGGGATCAAAAAAGCGGACGACGCTGTCAACCTGCAATTCAAACACCTTTTCTCAGCGCTCGAAATTCGGCTGACGACCGACCTGCGTGCGAAACTCGAGGGGGTGATTTTCCGCTGCGTTTCGAACGAAAATGCCGCCGTGTCGATGGAGAATGCCACGGTCGATCTGCGCACGGGCGAGATGAACGTTTCCGAGGCTGTGGTTTCCAATGCCGTGCGGCTCGACTGTGCGGGCAATACCTCCGATACCGAGGCGCTGGTGCTGCACCTGGTCGTAACGTCCGGACACGCCGGTGAGACGTTCGAAGCAGTCGCTCTCGTCAATGGGAAAGAGTACGTCTTCGCCACCGTGAAGGCTCCGGCCGACGGCGGTATTCCGACGGGCAAAACGGTGGTCGTCGAAGGAGAGGCTACGCTCGACCCCGAGGATGCGCTTCCCGTCATTGATCTGAGTGCCGAGGGCACGGCCAATACCTATTATGCCGATGCGGCCAATACATTCTACCGCTTCCGTGCCGACGTGAAGGGCAACGGCAAGGCGCTGACCTGCGGCGGCCTCTCCTACACGGAGGAGGACCTCCGGATCGAGCCGAAAGCAGCCCTCGTACTGTGGTACAGTTGTTTGCAGACGAGCTATTTGCCATGGATACAGGCGTCGCCCGTGGTGCTCAGCAGCGTGAAATTCAAGAAAGATGGCTATATTTATTTCGATACGCCCGAAACTTTCGTCAACGGCAATGTGGTGATCGTGGCGATCGACAAGGAGCTCGGCTATGATCAGATCGAAGCCGATGCGGACAAGCGCATTACGAACGCCGAGGTGCTCTGGAGCTGGAATATCGTTTTCTCGGAGGGGTATGACCCCGACGCTGCGGAGAACTGGATCGTGAAAGGCGGCTATACATGGATGAATCGAGATCTGGGAGCTTTGATTGATCCCGAACAAGCGTATATCGGCGGTCAGCTGAACAATGTCGCTTTGGCCTCGACCACGGGCAATTGTTACCAATGGGGACGCAAAGACCCGTTCCCTGGCTTGCCGGACTATACGAGTGTACAAGTCAGTTATATGACCGGATTGTGGTTCGCTCCGGCCTATACGCCAATTCCCGCGTTGGACAGAGGGACTTTCGAAGCATGGGGCCGAGAGGCACATCATCAGATTATCGGTAATACGAAGGCGACGGTCGCCATCGACATCAACACGGCGCTCGGAACGGGTTATGTGTCGCAGGATGCATTCGACCTGGGCCGGGCCAACCCCCACCTCTGGCTTTACAAGAATGAAAATTACCTGACCGATAAGGCCGGATTGGCTGCCTGGGGTAATCCGTCGAAGGATGCGCACGGTGTAAAGACGATTTACGACCCGTGTCCCCGGGGCTGGAAGGTGATGAGCAGCCAGGCCTGGATAGCGCTGACAGACAATGAAACATCCGATGCCGTAGTGGCTACGACGATGCGCGGAATCCTGCTGGACAATAAGTGGTATTTTCCGCTGACCGGAGGTGCGCAGCATGTGCGCAACTCGGATGGGGGATCCAATGGCTATACCGGAAGTTGCGGTGTGGAAGTTTGTACGGCTTATTACATGGATGGCCCTGATTATTCCCCCTGGGGGCGGGTCGGAGCTTTCAAGGCTGCTCCGAACTACAAAGAAGGAGACAGTGTCACCTGTCAGTCTCAGAATACCTATTCCGACCGAGGGGCGTCGGTTCGCTGCATCCGGATTGACGAGTAGCAGACCTGCAACGGAAAAAGCAGCGGCATCTTCCGATGCCGCTGCTTTCGTATGGATGCCGACCGCCGTTTACAACAGAAATCCGACCGAAAAGAGAAACGTGTCGTTGAGCGGGTTGAATTTGTTACCGCCGAAACGCCATGCGGCGTCGCACCGCACGGGGCCTGTAATGAATCCGCAACCCAACGAAGCGTAATTGCCTGTTCCTTTGTTCTTCTGACCGAGGTGGTATCCGCCGCGCACGACACCGTGCCGGAAAAAGGTGTATTCGGCTCCTGCGGCCAAACCGGTGATTCCTCCCCGGAACTGGTGGCCCAGATCGAGGGCGATGCCGAGCACATGGTTCGGGCGGAAAGGCAGGTGAAGCGAGCCTCCGAGCGAGCCGCGTGTCGGCAGGCCGTAGCGCTCTCCGTCGGAGGCTTTCACATTGGGGCCGATGTCGGCCAGCCGCAGTCCGACGATCCAACGGGCGCCCTTCACGGCACGGAGCGTTCCGCGGTAGGCCGCACCGATGTCGAACGAGACGCCCTGCATCGGTTTCTCCCCGAATCCCTGATCGGAACGGACGTAACGGACCGTCAGCGAAAACGCTAGATTCCGGCCGATCCGACGGCCGTAGCCGACCTCCGCCGAAAGGTCTTGCGGACGGGCTGTTCCGGCGGGAAATCCCTGTTCGTCGGTCAACCCGACCGAAGGTCCGCGGAAATAACGCACTCCGGCCAACAGGGCGTTCCGCGAGTCGGGAGTATAAAATCCCCCCACGCCGTAAAGCACATTGGCGCTGTCGAAAGCCGTATTCCAAGGTCCGGAGAACAGGGCGCCTCCGGCATGTCGTTCGCCGATGAGACTTAACGCGGCATTGGCGTAAACGGCCAACGGATTGTCCGCAACTGCTGTCGCGGCCCCTGCCATACCGGCTGTACGGGCATTGGTTTCCAGGCCGAGGAACGGCATGATCCCGGCATCAGTGGTCTGGGCTTGCGCCGCATAACCGCCTGTCGCGAAAAGAAATGTCGCGGAAAAGTGTTTGATTGATTGGTAGATAGACATGGTGTTTGCGGTTATCGTTTGATGATATGGCTGTTGAGTTTGCGGCCGCGGCACTCGACCATGCAACTGTAAGTCCCGGGAGAAAGCCCGGATACGTCGATGCGCCCCGTGTTACCGTTGTCGCCGGCGCGGATCGAAACCTGCGTAGCGAGCACCTGCTGCCCCGCCGCATTGTGGAGCCGGATGGGAAAATCGCCCTCGGCGTCCGGAATGCGTACGTTGAGTACATCGCGGCATGGGTTGGGGAAAAGCTCCATCGCAACGCCCGTACCGTCGACGATCACCTGGAATTCCGAAGTCGCCGCGGCGCCGTCGAGGTCTCTTGCCGTTACGGTCAGCGTCGTGCAGCCCGCGGCGCAGGGCCGTACGAGCAGTTCCGAATTCTGTACGCGGCACTCCACGACCTTTTCCGCGGAAGGCGAAACGAAGTAGGAGAGCCGATCGCCCGGAGCATCGGCATCGGCAAAATAAAGTTGAAGATCGATGCTCCTGCCCGCTTTGTCGTCACTTTGCAGAAAGAGGTTCGGAATGGAAGCGGTTGCCTCGGGCGGGGTATTTTCTCCGGTCCGAACGGAGATGACGGCCGGGCGGGACGGAACGCCCGACGGACTTCGGCCGACGATTGCCAAGCAATAAATTTGCCGCGGTTCCAGCCCCTCGATTCGGCAGGCAAAAGTTTCACCGAGACTCGCATCGGAAGCAAAAGTGTGTCTGACGGCCGTAGCAGGAATGTCGTCGACCGTAGCGGCCGAAAATGTCCGGGTGTCGATGTAAACGTCGAATGATGAGACCGGACGCTCCAGATAGCATCGCGGAACACGCCACGACAGTTCCGCATGGGTGCGGTATCCCGAAACCGCAATCGTACGTTCGTCGACCGGATCCGGCCGGGTATCATAGAAAAGAACGTATTCGGCATCGACCAGTCCGTTACCGAGCATTCCGGCATACTCGGGATTGATCGTTTCCGTAAACTGCTTTCGGCCCGAACCCACGAGTATTTCCCGCAATTTCTCGCTGGTGAACCCCGGTCTTTGCACACCGAATGCGGCGACAGCCAAGGCCGCAATGCCCGAAACCTGTGGCGCGGCCATCGAGGTTCCTGCGGAGTAACCGTAACCGCCGTTCGTCGTGGTGCTGAAAACGCGAAATCGTTCGTCGCCGGTAGCATGGCCGCCCAAAGCCGCGAGATCGATCCACGAACCGTAGTTGGACCCGGCGACCTTACGGCCGTCGATGCCCAGCGACGCTACGGCCACCACTTTCTCGTAGGCTCCCGGGAACACCGGGTCGGAAATGCCGTCGTTGCCCGCGGCAAAAATGACGATGCCGCCTTTCATGGGACCTGTCTGATTGCCGTTCTCATCGCACCCGGCATACTTGATAAAATAGTCAATGGCTGCTTTGCCCGACTGCGACAAGTCCGGAAGACCGGGGACATAAGTCCAGCTGTTCTGGCTGATGACGGCCCCATGGTCGGCCGTCCAGACCATGATCTCCTCGATCGTCGCGGCATCGCGTCCCGGTTCGTCGAAAATCTGGCAACTCATCAGCCGCACACCGCTTCCGGGCGTTCCGTCGCCCCCCGCGATGCCGCAGACGCCGATGCCGTTGTTGTTGACGGCGCCGATCGTACCTGCGACATGCGTGCCGTGGCTGCTGGGAGTGATCTCCGTATTATGGCGGCAGAAGTTGTAGCCGCAGGCGCCCTGTCCGTCGCGCCAGATATTCGCTGCCAGATCGGGATGCGTATAGTCGATGCCGCCGTCCACCACGGCGACGACGACGTCTTTATGTCCGGTGCTGACGCTCCATGCCGGAAAAATGTTGAGGTCGGCCACGGCCGTCGATCCGACCGCAGCGCCCACCCGGTGGTAAATCCACTGATTGACCAGCAACGGATCATCGAATCCGGGGATTGCGACATTGTCCGAACCTGAGGTGCGGCTGAAATCAGCTTGCGAGACCGTCGCCCCGGCGGGAACCATACGCGGAACAGGTTCGATGCACTCGACTTCATCCACCCGGCCGAAGCGTTCCATGGCCTCGGCGACAGAAATCGCCCCGGAGAAATGAACGTCGTACCACAGATGAAGTCCGGCCCTGCGGCGGCGTTCGCGGAAACGGTCGCCATCGGAAAAGACACGCTGTACGGCAGTTGCCCCGGCACGGGTGGCGGCGGCATCGAATGCAGCGATTCCCGAGCCGGAACCGCTGCGGGTAAAGGCACGGGTGTCGAGTTCGGCTGCCGTTTCGCGCAGCTTAATACGGAATACGCCGGGTATGTAAAACTCCTGCATCGGGGTTTGTCCGACGCCGGGAGCCGGGCCGGATTCCGGGTCTCTGGTACAGGCCGTCAGCAGGAGGAGCGTCAGAAAGAAAGAGAAGTGTTTCATCGGTTTTAAAGGAAAAAGGTCCGGAGCCGGCAGACGGCATCCGGACCGAATAAACATTTCTTAAGGATCACGGAACCAATTTGATGTCGAGAAACGAGTCGGTGCAAACGTAACAATCCGATGCCGAGGTAGGCCCCAATTGCCATTTGAAGGTTTGCACCGTCTGGTTCGGAAGTCCGAACAATTCACCCCGAAACGTGTAGGGGGCATAAAACTGCATGATGCCGTCTGGCAGGTAGATGACGCTGACGGGATCATTGGCTTCGACCGTTTCGTAGACCGGTTTCCCATGTTCGTCCACCTTCGGTCGTCCATAATCGTCGAAGGCCTGTTGGCGATAACTGTAGCGGAACGACCAAACTTTGCTGGCGGCATATTGCCGGAAATTGGTCGTCAGCGTCGCGTTGGGCCGCGTGAGTGTCCCGATTTGTTCGCCATTGGCCATTACCTTGAATTCGGTCTCGGTGATCGCCAATTGGCTGCTGCGGATGGTTTCGAGGTAACTCTCCGGAGTGTATTGTCCCGAAAGCGGCGTCATGCGAATCCGGTTGCCGGTTTTAATGCCCCGCAGAATGATTTCGTCGAAAGCCGGAGAGAGCGACATGAACGTGAATTCGTAATCTCCTTTCCATCCTTGGTAGCCGGCGCCGTTGTCTCCGGGAAACGAGAAGAAATGCAGATAATCGTTATGGGTTGCAAATTTCAGCATGGGACCGGTCGAGAATTCGATCCGATATTCCGATTCCGTGCGCAGCGGATCGGCTTCGACGAAAGTGCTCCCCTCGAACCAGGCCTTAACCATACGGTCATCCTGGAATTCGACGATATAAATCCAACCGCCATAACCGAGATTTTCGTCAGGGAAATACTCCATCACCCATGTCTTCCCGGCCTGCAATGCGAATTTGTAGCGTTCAAGCGTCTGCTCGATCCGGGTCGAGGTCGACTCGCTGAAGTTATTTTCCGAATCGTCGCATGCAACGGCTGAGAACAGCAGCCCAGCCAGTATTAATATATTGATTCTCTTTTTCATACATTCAGTTTAATCTTCAAGATTCGTCCAGTCGATGTCTCCGAGTTCGGAAAGACGGCGCAGGTAGATGTCGCTCCACTTCGCAACGTCCACGCCAAAATCGTCGCGGAGCCATGCGATGAGAATCGAGCGCTTCTTCTCGATTTTGGCGCGGCCGTCCGCGCTTTCGATCGAGGAGAGCATCGCCTCCCACTCCTCCTCGCTCATGCTGATCAGGCGTCCGCCCGTTTCGGCGATGTCCTCTGCGGGACTCGAACGTGCATACTTCGAAACGAAGCCCAGCTCCATGTAGTCATTACCGCTTTGGGCATACTTGTCACCCACGTAATCGCTTTGCGTAATGGTATCGTAGTCGCTCGGTACGGGATATGTACCATCGAGGATATGCATGAACTCGTGAAGCATCGTTCCGGCGATTCGTTCGCTGTCCTTTTCCCGGTCGAAAAATTTTACGCCGAGAACATTGATTTGAAGGCCATTTTCAGCCGATGCCAGCACGGTGTTCCCGGTGCTGCTGATCTCAAAACTGCCCACCAAATAGAGTACCCGCGGGAAATAACTCTTTGCGAAGAGCAATGGATCTTTCTGATCGGACATCAGTTCCGCCATGGCGTCAAGCGTCGAGTATTTGATCAGTTTGGCCACCTCGATCGATTTGTCCACGGGCGGCGGCGAGACCCAGTAGTTGAAGTGGGTTTCGCGGTCAGGCATGCGGTATTCGAAACGAATGTTGTAAGGTTCCGTATAGTGCCGGTCGAGCCAGAAATCGAACTCGGTCTTTTCCTCGGCGGGATCGACAAAGATGCTTTTGCCGTCCGGTTCGTCCTTGTCGCATGAGGTCGTAGCGCCTGAGACAAGCAGAAGCAAGAACAGGGATATGATTGTCGGTTTCATAATTCAATATAAATATTTAGTGAATTGGTTATTGGCAGAACGGATGGTCAGGACGATTCTCATTGCGGGGATTCGCTTCCAATCCGGCTGTGATAACCTCTTGAGGCAGTTGGAGCGCACGTCGAAGATCTTTCTCGCCGAGCGTGGCCGCAACAGTGAATCCGGTTGTATTGTCATCGTTGTAGGCCGAGTCGTCGAAACGATCAATCACGATGCCGTAGCGTTTGATGTCCCCCCAACGCAGTCCGTCGGCGATGGTCTCAATGCGGCGGCAAAAGAGCGTGGTCTGAATAAGGTGCTCCTGTTCACCAGCCTCGACTGTAAAGCCGTGGGGATGGAGCGGCTTGCGCGATGTCGGCTCCAAAGCGGTGTATTCGGCGATGTATCGATTCGATGACGGATCACCGTAGACCTCGGCGATGCGTTCGCGGGTCAGAGATTCGATGCCGTTCTGTCCGACCAGATAGAAAGAGCCGATCCAGGCATTGAGGTCGGCAACTGCCTTGTCGTACTCCTTGAGATGGACATAGGCCTCTGCACGGCTCAACACCGTTTCATTGGTTGTGAACGCCACCATCGTCGAACGACCGATTCCTACGCCGGTTACCGGGTCGGTTACCTCCCACTGGTTGGGCCATTTGGGCATGTAGATCTTGTTGACATCGTTGTCCTGCCAAATGAAAGGAGGATGCTGGTAGACCTTTTCGATGCAGTTGTCCTTCCACCGGTCCCACGGACCGCCCATCGGCCGCTTCGCGCGGTAGGTCTCCCTCTTGGCGACGCGGTAGTTGTGAGTGAAGCGCGCGCCGGAGTTGCTCCAGGCGTTAAAAAGCGATCCGTTACCGGTCACCATGGGAATCATCAGCAGGTTGAACGAGTGTCCGACGCTGATGTAGTCGAGGGTACGGACCGAGCCGTCCCAGGCCAGCTGCTTGACTGCCGCCCAGTCGCGCATGACGGTCGAAGGGGCACTGCCGAGGACCTCGGAGGCGTATTCGACCACCTTTTCCCACTTCAGATAATAGAGGTTGAAGCGCGTGGCAAAGGCATAGGCGGCGCTGCGGTTGAAGTGGTACTTCGGAACCGCATAGTTGACATCGCTGACCAGAGGAAGCGCCTCCTCGATATCCCGGTCGATTTTCTCATATACCTCCTTGAGATTGTCCCGGTGATAAACCGGATTGAGCGTCGTTTCGGGAGCTTCCATGTAAGGGACTCCCAGGTATTCGCCACTTTTTTCAGGATGATAAGGGAGACAATAGAGCATCGTGAGGCAAAAATGCGAATAGGCCCGGCAAAGCAGGGCTTCGGCTTTGGCCGGAAGCAATTCTTTGGGCGTACCCTGTTTTTCGATCGCTTCCAGAGCGGTGTTGGCTGCGGCAATCGCGGAGTAGTAGGCCTGCCAGGTATTTTTGTTGCTATCGTTCTCGGCCTCGTTCATGTCCATCCAGTAGCTGTTGTGCTCCAGCAGCAGGCTGGTGTTAGGATTGTTCGCTCCCATGTCGTCGCAGTTGTCCGATGCGATTTCGCACATGCGGGTGAAACTGCGTGAAGGATAGGCCGACACGAGCAGCCGGTTGATTTTGTCCGGCGTATCGAGCTCAGTACGGTTGTCGGGCAGTTCGTCGAGGAAATCGTTGCAGGCAGCGAGTATGAGCGAACCGGCGCCGAGAAGCATTATGCGTGATATCAGTTGTTTGATTTTCATGGCGGAGCGGGTTTAGAAGCTGACACGAAGCGTCAGCGTGAACTGTTTGGGCATCGGTACTGCAACACCTCCCGTATTGAAGAACTCGGGATCCTGGCCTTGCAGTTTTTTGTCCGAATAGATCAAAAACGGGTTGGTTGCCTGGAATTTGAGCGACAATCCGCTCATGCGCAATTTCGAAGAGACCGATTGCGGAAAATCGTACGAGAGCGAAATCTCTTTCATGCGGATGAAATCGCCTTTGGCGACCCGTACATCAGAGTAATTGTAGGCGCTGTACGCGACATAGAGATTGGAAATATCGTTATTCTGTCGCGTGCTGGCGATAACCGGGACATTGGTCCGTCGTTCGTCGCCGGGATTGAGGTAACGATTGGCGAATTCCCGGGGCATGGCCGTCAGATCGGAATAACCGTTCGAGAAAATCGGATCGAGACGGACGACGTTTCCAAAGGAATAGGTCATGAAGACGTTGAGCGTGAATCCCTTCCACTTAAAGATATTACCCAGGCTGCCCGTGATGGTAGGATCGACAGGACCTTCATAGACGAGGTTGCTCATATTCACAGTCTCCTGGAACTGGATGTTCGTCGAGGTAATGCTGCCGTCAGCGGCGAGGAACGTCGGGATGCCCATCTCGTTAAGTCCCTTGAATTTCAAGGAAAAGAGCGAACCGCGCGGCGTACCTTCCATCGAGTAACCTGTGCCGGTGATATAATCGATCATGCGCGTCATGGTTTTGAGTTTGGTTACCTCGTTGTCCATCCAGGCAAAGATGAAATTGGTCTGCCATTTGAAGTTTTTACGTTCGATATTGCGGGTGAAAAGCGAAAGTTCCACACCCTGCGATTTCATCTCCGCGACATTACCCTGCTTATCCACGGCACCGCCCAAACCCATTGTTACAACGTTGCCGATCAGGTCGAAATTATTACGTCGGTAGGCGTCCATCGAAAGAGTGATGCGGTCGTCGAGGAATCCCATGTCGAGGCCGACATTTAACTCATGCTTTTTTTCATAGGTCAGTTCCGAATTCTCAGGAGCTGAAATACTCAATGCAGGTTCCCGGATTTCAGTCGCACCACGCCACGGGTTCAGCGGATAGATCGTAGCCGTGGAGTTATTGACCCATGTGGGGCCCCGGTCGGCAGTGAGGCTGTAAGAGAGTCGCAGCGCAAGGCTGGAGAAGGCCGGACGCAATGGTTCGAAGAACGACTCCTGGTCGATGCTCCACTTGCCGGCGATATTCCAGGTCGGCAACCAGCGCGCCTTACGCGATCGGCCCAACCGGTTGGAACCCTCGTAACGGAGCGTACCGTTGATCGTATAGCGGTAGTCGTAGGAATAGGAGAATGTGCCGGCGAAGGCGGCGTTGCGTTCCCGTGTATTGGACAGGCTGTAATACTGGGTGTTTTCCTCCAGTTGTTTCTTAAACAGATCCAGGATGTAGAACGGCGTTTCGCCCATGTCGTATTGCAGGCCCCAGCCTTGGAACGAGGTGGCGCGGCGGTCGATGGCATTGACTTCCACAATGCCGAACAGATTCAGAATGTGCTTGTCGTTGAACGTGTCGTTGTAGCTGATCGAAGCCCGGAAATCGCGGCTCTTGGCGCGGAAGTCGCTCCGTTTGTAGATACCACCCTGGGGAAGGATCGAGTATTTGTCACGGTTCGGCTCATCGGGATTGTCGTAGAGGTAGGGATTGTTGCTCTGAATGATCGAGGTGGCCATCGAACGGTAGGCCTGCGCCTGGTTCGAACTGTCCTCGATGTGATGCTCGGTGCTCGAAGCCTGATATTTGATTGCCCCAAGGGCCGAAACTTCGACTTTCGGAGTGATCTTCCATTTGAGTTCAGCCTGGAATTTCACGTCGCTCACATTCAGGTCCATATAGTTCTTGGACAACTCGTCCTTGATGTTGAACGGAGTGTAATTGCGTGTGTAGAATTCATCAGGGTCGAGCGTGCGCGACGAACGCAATGCATAGGAGTAGGGGTTGATGTCGAAATCGCGTTTGACGGTTCCGAACACAGGGTCTACCTCCGACGAGAGCGATCCCGGTGCACGCTGTTCGCGGTACGAAGCGTTGCCGATGAGGTTCAGCGTCAGCTTGTCCTTGAGGATGTGCTGCGTGGTATTGACCAGAAGCGTGTAGCGGTTCACCTTGCTTTGGATGCTCCATCCCGGATCGACCATCGCACCGACGGAAGCGTAATACGAGCCTTTTTCACTGCCCGAGGAGATGCTGGCCGAGTGGCTGTGCTGAATGCTGTTGCGGAAGAGTTCCTTGAACCAGTCGGTATTGCGAAACTCCGCCTGTCGCAGGTAGGCGTTGCGCCCTTCGGGGGTGTTCAGCACGGCGAACTGCCCCGTGGCAGGGTCGTAGGTGTTGATCAGTTGCGACAACTTGCCGTAGACGCCGCTTTCCGAGCGGTAAACGGTATTGGCATAGTTGAGCCATCCCTTGTCGTACATCTCCTGGTAGACGGCCATCTGCTCTTGCGAATTCATGATGTTGAAGTTCGAGTAGCTGGGAACCATACGCATCGTGAATTCGCCGGTGTAACTGACTTTCGTAATACCGGGCGTGCCTTTCTTCGTGGTGATGACGATGACTCCGGCCATGGCGCGGGCGCCGTAGATCGAGGTTGCCGAACCATCCTTGAGAATCTGGAAACTCTCGATGTCATCGGCGTTAAGTCCGGCGATGGCCGAACTGATGAGCGTCGTGGCGTCGCCCGACGACAAGGAATTGGCGTCGACGTTGATCACATCCTCCATGATCACACCGTCCACCACCCACAACGGCTTGGAGTCTCCGAAGATCGACGTAGCGCCGCGAATGCGGATTTTCGGGGCGGCGCCGAAAGTTCCGGAAACGTTTTGCACGGACACGCCGGCAGAACGGCCTTCAAGACCGCGGCTGATTTCACTGATGCCGTCCAGTTTGACATCCGAGGCCAATAGTTGGTCCGTGGCTCCGGTGAAGATACGCTTGTCCATCTTTTGCATACCGGTCACTACGACCGATGCGATTTCTTGTGCGCTCGCTTTGAGTATGAAATCCATGCGGTCGGCATCGACCTTCTTCTCGACCGGATCGTATCCCAGAAAGGAGACACGCAGTACGGCTCCGGAGGGGACATTTTTGAGTGTATAAAGCCCGTCGATCGCTGCCGTGGCGGCATTGTTCGTGCCGACGACCTGGACGACGGCGCCCGTCAGCGGCGTACCGTCCTCTTCGGATACCGTGCCTGTTACCACGCGGTTCTGTGCCGAAGCCCGGCACACCACTGCCATGGCGAGCAGAATGAGTATGGTCAGTTTTTTCATTGGTCAGTCATTGAAATTCTTGGTTCCGGGGCGCAGGCAGGGCCGCGGTCGGCAAAAGTCGCGGCCTGCCCGCTGCATTCGGAGTCGGTTAGTAGTTTTTGGAAAGTTCCAGTGCGTTGGTTAAACAGAGCTGCCCGGTAAACGACCAATACCGGTCGTTGTTCTCCCAGAAACAGAGCGTCTTGGCCTCCCGGCCATTGCCCTGGCCGTTATCGCTGAACACGAGCTGGATCGTGCCTGCATTTTCATCGAAGACAGGTTCCGCCGCCCAGGCGACCACGCCCGCCTGTGACCAGATATAGTTGCCTTGCCCGTTATTCGGGCCATTGAAATGGAGGGTGTAGAACTTTGTTCCCGAAAAACCCAGTTCCTGACCGGTCTGAATGACCACTTTGCCATCGGCGAACTCCGCCGTAAAGGGATAATCCTTGAGTGCGGGATCGTTGATGGTGACCTTGTACGAATATTGATTTTCCTTGGCGGAGAATGTGACCGACGAGAGATTCTGGATGCTCCCGGCAAAAATATCGGTTTTGGTTACGTTCCACGTGCCGAGCAGGAAATCATAGGTGCTCTTTTTAGGTTGTATAAGCGTAACGATCACCGGATCGCCTTCTTCAGGTGTAAACTCCGCGCGCCCCTTCACCTCGACACGGCTCGACGCCTTGTTCGATGTGAAACTGACGCTCGCGCCGTCTTCGCTCTTCGAGAACGAGAATGCGTTATTCGGGTTCTCCGTGAGTTTTACATCGTAGACTCCGGAGCAGGTTACCGCAACGGAGAGCGTGCGGTCCGTATCGGAGAAGATGAGCGTCGAGGGTACAACGACAAGCCCCCTGAATTTATCCTGAACAACGTTGATCAGCAACGGCTTGAGTCCTTCCGCCTTCACGGTGACCGTGGCTGAACGCTCCTCTGAGCCCGTATACGCAAGAACGTTGAAATTGACGATCGAGCCGATGACTGCAGTACGACACCACGATTCGCTCGACTCCGCCGTTACATCCCGGCCACCGGCATCTACAATAGCACTGGCAAGACCGCCCTTGTAGTCGAATTTTTCACGCGTAATACTTCGGAGTGAAACAGATGTAGGATCGTCATCCTTCTCGCATCCGGTCAACAAGGCCAAGGAAGCCAGCAAGAAAAGTAAGTAATGTTTCATATGGGTAATTTTGGGTTGGTTGATTCCGCATTGTCAATCCTGGCCGGCTGATACTGCGACCTGCCGAATTCAATGTAAAATTACTGAATCCGGGATTCCGTGTTGAAAAATATCGTTCACTTTTACGATAAAATCGGCTCGGAGGCCCCGGGAGTTGAGAAATGGCTCATTCTGCCCCTGGCTACTGCGTTCCGGGGTCCTGCTTTTCGAGGAATTCCGTCGGAAGAACCCCGAACTGCTTGGCAAAACATTTGGCGAAATAGGACGACGAACTGAAACCGGTAAGAAATCCGATTTCGGTAATGCGGTATCGGCCTTCAATGATCATCCGTTTCGCCTCGTTCAAACGAATGAGTTTCATAAAATCGTTTGGCGTCAAGCCCGTAACGGCTTTCAGTTTTCGGAAAATCAGCGTGCGGCCCATCGCCAACTCACGAGCAAGAAGTCCCACGGACAAATCCGGATTCCGCATATGGGCGATGATCACGTCGCGGCATTTAAGGATGAACTCTTCGTCCAACCGGTTCTGTTGAGAACCCGTATCGAATTCGGTCATGAATTTGCCTGCATAGAAGCGCCGGATTTCATCACGCGTACGAAGCAGGCTGGAAATCTGCGCTTTGAGCTGGTCAGGCGAGAACGGTTTCTCGATATAGGCGTCAGCGCCGCATTCGAAACCCTCGATTTTAGAGCTTATGCCAGTCCGAGCCGTGAGTAAGATCACAGGGATATGGCTTGTGGAAATGTCGTTTTTGATACGCCGACAGAGCTCTATTCCATCGATATCGGCCATCATGATGTCGCTTACGACCAAATCGGGATCGTTGTTTCGAAGCAGGTTGAGCGCCTGGCTCCCGCTATCCGTTGAGATAACAAAATAATCGTTTCCGAGCACCTTGACCAAAAAATCGAGGATATTGCTGTCATCATCTACAACCATGACTGTATGGCGGACCGTCATATCGGAGGGCCGTTGTATCGCCAGGTCCGTTCCGGGTTCTTTCTGAAGCTGCGATTGCCCGACGGTTTCCGTATTGAGACGTGTCTCCACACGAATATCCATCTTTTCGCTCGCAGGTTCAGGGATGAATGCCGTCAGCAGCGCTCCGGATTTGCCGTCCGGACGTTCTGTCGCCGTAATTGTTCCGCCCATCAGGCGGATGAAGATTCGGCACAGATGCAAGCCAATTCCGACTCCGGACGCGAATCCGTTGTTCCGAGTTTGGTAAAAAGCTTCGAAAACCTTTTCCCGCTCTTCAGCCGGGATACCGGGACCGTCGTCCCACACTTTCATCACAAGACCGTCGTCTCTGCGATCGATGCAAATGTGGATTTCTTCTGCGGCGAAACGCAGAGCGTTAGACAACAGGTTGCTTATGATTTTGGTCAGCGCCTCTCGGTCGGTGATTTGCATCAGGCGATCAGGGATCTCTTCGATCAAACGGATGCGCCGCTGTTGTGCCGTGGGACCAAACATAGCCAATTGTTCTCGGACGAGTCGGCCGACATCGCAGATATCGTAGCGGAGTTTGTATTTGTTCGAATCGATCTTTCGGAAATCGAGCAGTTGGTTGACCAGCGAATGAAGCCGGTGGTAATTTTGCTTGATAACAGCCAGATACTCTCCGTCCTCCTCGGAAATCCGATGCGATTTCATGACTTGTTCCAGCGGCCCAATAATCAGGCTCAAAGGAGTTCGGATCTCATGGGTAATATTGGTAAAGAAACTGATGCGTTGCTCGTAGAGATTCCGTTCGTTCTCGCGTTTGACCGATTCGATCTTCTCTCGCTGCTGTTGCTCGGTACGCCGCATCCAGTAATACAGACCGACAGCGATTACGATAAGCGTCAGTACCACGTAACCTGCCAAAGCACCTTTTGACCGGAAAAACGACGGCTGGATACGAATCCAGAGTTTCGTCTCATCAGAATTCCATTGCATGTCGCCGTTGCCAACCTGCACCCGAAAACAATATTCTCCGGGACGCAGGTTATTGTAGTTGACCGAAGCGTTCCGGCTATCGGTCATGGACCAATGATCGTCGAGTCCGTCGAGTCGGTAACGGTAGCGGCAATCTCCCGGAAAGAGGTAGGTTGGCGAAACGAAACGGAATCCCACCGAGGTCTGGCGGTGCGACAGCGTGATCTTCCGGGTGTATTCGACAGGAACCGAAAGCGGCGAGCTTCCGTCTTCCGCATGGGATACAGGCAGTCCGTTAAGCGAAAATCGGGTGATTATGACCGGATAGAGGTTCAAGTTGCCCATGATGTCATGGGGGGGGGTGAACGTACATATACCATCGGTCGTACCCAGCACGATGCGCCCGTCGGAAGTGAGGATACCCGAATTGGACATAAATTGTTCGGTGTGAAGCCCGTCGGCGCGCGAATAACGTTTCAATTGTCCAGTTGCGGGATAAAAGACGATCAGCCCCCTGTCCGTCGTGATCCAGAGTCTGTCGTTTTCAGGGATGATCCGCTGAATGATCTTACTGGGCAGAGGCAAGGTTTCATGGCGAACGAAACCGTCCTTTTCGTTATAACTGCAAAGTCCGTAACCGTTGGTTCCGATCCACAACCGGTTCGTGCGGTCGACGGCAAGCGTGTTGACCGCATTGCGGCTGATCGTCGCAGGGTCGTCGGGATCGTACCGGTAGTGCTGCAGGAGGTCGGTACGGGCATCGTAGGAGTAGAGGCCGTCTTCGTTCGTCGCGATCCAAAGACGGCCAGCATGATCCTCCGTAATGTCTGAAATACGCACCTTGGGGTCGCGTGTCACAAAACGATCTTCAAACCGGTCGTAATAAAAAAGCCCCACGGAAGTTCCGGCCCAAATGCGGCCGCTGCTGCTCCGGAATAGGACGAAGACACGAGAACTGGGATCCGACGGATCTGCAAGATAGGATTTCACGGTTCGGCTTTTCAAGTCCACGGCTTCGATACCCCGTTGGAAAGCGGCGATCCAGAGCGTTTGGTCATCGACAAGCATTGAAAAGACGTTGTAAATGGCAGTCCCAACGTTTTGAGCCGTGCGGTACGGAACGACCATGCCGGCATGTCTGTCGAAGAGCAGGATGCCGTCATTTTCGTTTCCCAATAGATACTGCCCGTCTTTCAGTTCACAGACCGCGCTGACGACCTTACCCCGGTCGGAACTATCGTTCTTTCGTGTGGCATAGCAAGTGAAGCTGTTACGGGCCGGGTGAAATTCTACACCCTCATAACAAGATCCGAACCAGAAATTTCCTTCGCGGTCGTATAGAAAAGAGAAGATGTTGCAACACTTGGTACGCATGAAGGGAACTTCAGTGTCCTCTATGGGACGAAGTTCCGATTCAGAAATACGGTAGAGTGTCGCACCACTGTTCGCACAGACAAGCAATTCGCCCGGCGCCCGCTCTGCCAGGCAGTGGATACGTTGCAATCGGCCCTCCCCATTCCTATCGTCATAATTGGTGAAACGGCCTGTGCTCCGGTCGAAGCGATCAAGACCGGAACTTACCGTCCCGAGCCACAACGTGCCGTATGAATCTTCTGTGATGGCATCGATCGAATTATCCGAAATGCAATTCCGTCCGTCTGTTTCCTTCCGGTAATGAGTGAAGCATCCTGTCTGCTTGGAAAAAGCGCACAACCCTTCGCTGTAAGTTCCAATCCATATGGTTCCATCCTTGCTTTCGTAAATGGTAGAGATATAATCCTGCGCGATGGAGGTGTCATCACCGGGAACATGGCGGTAAACCGTAAGGCATTCCGTTACAGGATTCCAGCGAAAAAGCCCCGAATTGACAGTTGCAATCCAAATTTCACCTTTCCTGTCCTCAATGACTTCGGTCGTCTGTCCCGTAACGCATGCTCCGTCGGAAGTTCTGACATCGAAATGTCGGAAACGGTCGGTCGCGGGTGTGTAAATGTCCACGCCGTTATCAAGTGCGAGCCAGATCTGCCCGTGGCTGTCGAGCATCAGCCGGCGGATATTGTTGCTCGAAATGCTCGACCGGTCGCCATCGGTATGGGTGTAACTGCGGAACTCACAGCCGTCGAAACGGCACAATCCGTTGTCGGTTCCGAACCAGATGAATCCTATCGAGTCCTGAACGATGCCATAGACGTGATTGGATGACAGGCCGTCATCCACAGTATAGTTACGCAGATTATGATAAACAGAGGCGTTCGCCGATTCGGCACGCCCCGGCAGAAACAAGATATAGAGTAGAAACAAAAATGCAGCAATACAGCGGAAAATTCGTTTCATAGAAATTTGGATTATTGACAAATGTAATAAATGCAGGACTTTCTACAAAGATAATATGATGCAGAAAAAGGCCAATTTCGTACATCTCGGTGTTGCAAGACGACGTTTCATGACGCGACAATTCGATTTTTCCTTTCCATTCAGATTATTGGCCTCGATATGTACTATTTTATCGTACAGCGGAAAACTTTTCATCTATTTTTACTTCGCGAGACGAGATAAAGAATTACTACTTAAATTTCTATCTTAATGAAATCGAACCCAAGCCGCACCCTGTTCCGCACGCTCTTCGCGACAGGACTCATCGCAGCCAGCCTCTGCTCCTGCTGCCCCAAACACAACACCCTCACCCAGGCCGAAATCGCCGACGGCTGGCAGCTGCTCTTCGACGGCAAAAGCCTCGACCAGTGGAAAGACTTCAACGGAGACTCGCTCACGATGCCCTGGCACGTGGTGGACGGCTGCATCCAGGCCGCCGGCGACGGCAGCGACCTGTCGGGATACATCGTCACCAGAAAGCAGTATGAGAACTTCATCCTCGACTGGGACTGGAAGCTCTCCTACGGCGGCAACAGCGGCATGCTCTACCACGTGGTCGAGAACCCCTATTTCAAGGTTCCCTATGTCACCGGGCCGGAGTACCAGCTGATCGACAACGCAGGCTGGGAGGCCACGAACGCCCCGACCCGGCTCGAAGAGTGGCAGAAACTGGGCGTGGACTACGCCATGCACCTGCCGAATCCCGATTCGCTGCTGGTCAACCCGCAGGGCGAGTGGAACTCGTCGCGCATCGTCTGCGACAACGGCCACGTGGAGCATTGGCTCAACGGCCGCAAGATCCTCGAATTCGAAGCCTGGACCGACGACTGGTTCGCCCGCAAGAACAGCGGCAAATGGGAGACGGCTCCCGAATACGGACTGGCGCACCGCGGCGTGCTGTGCCTCCAGGACCACGGCTACCCCGCTTCGTTCCGCAACCTGAAAATCAAGGAGCTGCCCCGCAAGGCCGGCCGGGAGGTCGAACTCTTCAACGGCCGCGACCTCACGGGATGGGAAGCCTACGGAACCGAGAAATGGTATGTCGACAAGGACGGCCTGCTGGTCTGCGAGAGCGGTCCCGACAAAAAATACGGTTACCTCGCCACGCGCGAATACTACGATGATTTCGACCTGACGGTGGAGTTCAAGCAGCTCGCCAACGGCAACTCCGGCGTCTTTTTCCGCTCGTTCGTCGAGCCGCCGGTGAAGGTCCACGGCTGGCAGTGCGAAGTGGCACCGAAGAACCACGACACGGCGGGCATCTACGAGTCCTACGGCCGCGGATGGCTGGTGCAGATTCCCGACGAGAAGGAGTCGATTCTCAAGGAGGGGGATTGGAACACGCTGCGGCTGAAGGTCCAGGGCGACCGCGTGCAGACGTGGCTCAACGGCGAGGAGATGGTGGACATCACCGACGCGAAGATCGGCGCCGCGCAGGGACGCATCGCCTTGCAGATTCACGACGGAGGAGGCATCAAGGTCCTCTGGCGCAACATCCGGCTGACGACCCTGTAAACAAACGGCGGTTCCCATCCGACGGAACCGCTGTTTTCTCTACCTATTTTATTGACTGCATCCAAAAAAAACACAACCTGAAATACTATGAGTAACCGCAGAGATTTTCTGAAAAAGGCAGGCGGGCTGGCGCTGCTGACCATCGTGCCGCGCAGCGTGCTCGGAGGCACCAAATTCGTCGCCCCGAGCGACCAGCTCACGAAGGGCATCATCGGCGTGGGCGGCATCGGCAAGAGCAGCTATCATTTCACCTCCAACGATGCATGCCGCCTGGTGGCGGTCTGCGACGTCGACCGCAAACACCTCGAAAGCGCCATCGCGCTGGGCCACAAGAAGTTCGACAAGACCCTCGAAAGCTATCACGACTACCGGGATCTGATCACCGACCCCAACGTCGACATCGTACACATCGCCACCCCGCCCCACTGGCACGGCATCATGGCCGTCGAGGCGGCCAAGGCCGGCAAGGACATCTGGTGCGAGAAGCCGATGACGCGCACCATCGGCGAGGGCAAGCGCGTGGTGGAGGCCGTCCGGCAGAACGGACGCATCTTCCGCCTGAACACCTGGTTCCGCTTCAAGGACACCTTCTACGGACTGGGCACGACGGTCGAACCGCTCAAGAAACTCGTCGACAGCGGCCTGCTGGGATGGCCCCTCAAGGTGACCATCTCCGGAGCCACGGGATTCACCTGGAAATTCTTCTGGGTGGGGCAGGAGAACCTCAAGCCCCAATCCGTCCCGGAAGAGCTGGACTACGACATGTGGCTCGGCCCGGCGCCCTACAAACCCTACAACAAACACCGCGTGCACGCCACGTTCCGCGGCTACTGGGACTACGACGGCGGCGGACTCACGGATATGGGACAGCACTACATGGACCCCGTGCAGTACCTGTTGGGCAAGGACGACACCTCGCCCGTGAAGATCGAGGTCGACGCTCCGCAGCAGCATCCCGACGCCGTGGGCATCTGGCGCAAGATCGTATACACCTACGACGACGGCTGTCAGATCGTCCTCGAAGGCGAGGGCTACGAAAGCAAGGGCAAGGTCCCCTACATCGAAGGTCCGCTGGGCAAGGTGTATCAGGGTTTCGAGTGCACGATTCCCGACGTCATGGAGAAGATCGCCGAAATGCCCGACCCCGAACCGCAGAACACCGATTTCCTGGCATGCGTGCGCAACCGCGAGCCTTTCGCCCTCGACGAGCTCAAGGGACACCGCAGCTCCACGCTCGTGAACCTCGGGGCATGCGCCCTGCGCCTGAACCGCACGCTGCATTTCGATCCCGACAAGCAGCTCTTCGTCGGAGACGAGGCCGCAAACCGGCTCATCGACCAGCCGATGCGCACGCCGTGGAAAATCTGATAACGTCCAAAACCTGAAAAAAACATGAAAAAGATATTTATCACCATACTCCTCGCCGCCCTGATGCCCTTCGCAGCCGGTGCGCAGGACGCGCGCCAGCGCACCGCCGAAACGATCGTTGCGGACGCCCTGGCCCAACTCCCGGCCCAGACGCCCAAGGCGTTCGACAGCCTGATGCAGGAACTCGCGGCGACCGGAGCCGACGGAATCCGGATGATGGCCGCCATGCTCGTACCCGCAGCGGAAGGCAAGAACGCCCCCGTGGAATACGCCATCAACGGGGTGGTGAGCTACGTGACCGCCGCAGGCCGCGAAGAGCTGGCGCGGGAGATCCGCGCCGGACTGACGGACGCCGTCGCCGCCTCGACGGACAAACCCAACCAGGCATTCCTGCTCTCGCAGCTGCAACTATGCGCAACGGCGGCCGAAGCCCCCGTATTCGTGAAATACGCCGCGGACGAATACCTCGCCGACTACGCCGTGCGCGGACTGATCTCCACGCCCGGAACCGACGGGGAGATCCTCGCACTGATCGACGCAAGCCCGGCCCCGGACGCCCTGCTGGCCTATGCCGCCGCGGAGAAGCGCCTTGCGGCCGCAGAGCCCGCGCTGCTGAAATGGGCCGCAGACCCCAAGGCCGGCACGCCGACGAAAGAGGCTGTCTATAACGCGCTGGCCAAGTGCGGCACAGCCGCCTCGATCGCGCCGCTCGCAGCAGCCGCAAAGGCCGACGGATACGCCTTCACGAAAACGGACGCAACGGGCGCCTACGTCGCCCTGCTCGCACGGCTCGCGGCTGCAGGAAACAGCAAGGCCGTCGCCGCCGCCAAGGCCCTGCGCAAAACCGGCATGCCGCAGAACGTCCGGGCCGCAGGTCTGGGAATAGTCCTCGGCACGGACGCCAAAAAACAGACGCCGGAACTGCTCGCCGCGCTGAAAGACGCCGACCGCGAATACCGCTGCGCGGCGCTCGACTTCGCCGGCGATTTCGCCGACGACGCCCTCTACGCCGCAGTCGTGAAGAAAATGCCGTCGCTCTCCGACGCCGCGAAAACCGACGTCGTGAGCTGGCTCGGCGCCCGCCACGCCGCATCGCAGGCCAACGCCGTGATCGCGGCCATTTCCTCGGCCGACGAGGAACTGGCCCTGGCCGCCATCCGCGCCGCCGGGAAAATCGGAGGACAGGAGGCGCTCAACGCGCTCGTCGCACAGCTCGGAGGCGCACATGCCAAAGAGGCCTCGGCAGCTCTCGCGGCATTCAACGGAAAGCCCAACGCAGCGTTCGTCGCAGCTCTCGACGGCACGCCCGCCACGCAGGCCAATGCGCTGAAGCTCGTCGCCAAGCGGCGCATCACGACCGCAGCCGACAAGGTATTCGCCCTGCTCGGATCCGGCGACAAGGCCGTACGCACGGCAGCTTACGACGCGCTGGCCGGCGTCACGACCGCCGGCGATTTCGACCGCCTGTGCGACCTGCTGGACAAGGCGCAGGGAGACGACGTGAAGGCCCTTCAGGCCGGATTGAAGAACGCACTGGCCAAAGAGTCCTCCGACATGCAGTACAAGATGGTGGCAGGGCAGATGGCCGCCGCCCCCGAAAAGGCCCGCTACTATCCCCTGCTGGCGCAGGCCGCCAGCAAAGAGGCGATCGACGCCCTGCTGGCCGCCGACGACCGCCAGGCCGCATTCGCGGCCCTGCTGACGGTTCAAAACCCCGCGATGGTCGACGTGTTGTATGATCTCGCCCGGCAGAACCCCGCATGGACCGACGCCGCAATTTCGCGCTACACGGATTTCGTCTCGAAGTCGCGCAATACGCCCATGCGCAAATACCAGCTATACCGCCGCGGACTGGAGGCGAAACCCTCGCCCAAGGTGCAGAACAAACTGCTCAAAGCGCTCTCCAAAACCCCGGTATTCCCGGCGCTGACGCTCGCCATGAACTACATGGACGCACCCGCGACGGCCGAAACCGCCGCAATGGTCGTGAAGACCGTCGCTGCGAAGAACCCCGCGCTGGGAGGAGAAACGGTAGCAGCAGCCCTGAAAAAGGCCCAGGAGGTATATGCCGGACTGGCCAAATCCGACGCCGACGCAGGTTACGCCGTCGACGAGATCAAGGGACTCCTGGCCAAACTCCCCGCAGAGGGATACCTCCCGGTATCGCTCGAACCGAGCGGATGGGAAGCCGTGGTCGGCGATCCCGAGACCCGCAAGGCGATGAAAGCCAAGGCGCTGGCGAAAGCGCAAACAGAGGCCCGGGCCGCGATGACGAAGAACTGGACCGCAGAAAACGGCGTCCTGACCGGGGCCGCTGACGGAGGAACGATCGGATCGGCGAAAAATTACGAAAACTTCGAACTGATCCTCGACTGGAAGACCGAAGGCGAGGCCGCGATGGGCATCCGCTCGATCCCGCAGATCGCACTCGGAGGAAAGAACTCCGGAGCCTTGACGGGCAACATGCTCCACGACAACGCCGCACCCAAAGCGGCCGCGAACGGCCCGCAGGAGTGGAACACGATGCAGATGAAGGTGGTCAGCGACCGCGTGACGGTCGTACTCAACGGCGTCACGACCGCCGAGAACGTAATCCTCGAAAACGCATGCAACCGGGAGATCCCCGCCTACGCAGAGGGACAGATCCTGCTCATCGCGGGAAATGCGCCCCTCAACGTCCGCGAAATGTACATCCGCGAACTGCCCGCCACGCCGCGCTTCGAACTCTCGGAGGAAGAGGCTGCCGACGGCTTCGAGGTGCTCTTCGACGGTACGTCGATGCACAAGTGGACCGGGAACACCACCAACTACGTCCCCGTCGACGGAACGATCTACGTGACGGCGCAGTACGGCGGATCGGGCAACCTCTACACCAAGAAGGAGTACGGAGATTTCGTCCTGCGATTCGAATTCGCCTTCGACAGAGAGGGCGTCAACAACGGCATCGGCATACGCACCCCCATGGGCGTCGACGCCGCCTATCACGGCATGGAGATTCAGGTGCTCGACCACGACGCCCCGATCTACAAGAATCTGCGCGTATACCAGCAGCACGGATCCGTCTACGGAATTATTCCGGCCAAACGCGTGAAATTCCCGCCCCTGGGAACATGGAACGTCGAGGAGATACGCGCCGTGGGAGACCGAATCACCGTGACGGTAAACGGCGAGGTGATTCTCGACGGAGACATCCGGCAGGCCTGCCAGGGACACAACGTGGCCCCCGACGGCGGGAAAAACAACCCCTACACCGTGGACCACAAGAACCATCCCGGACTCTTCAACGCCTCGGGACACATCGGACTGCTCGGACACGGAGCCGGAATCAAGTTCCGAAACATACGAATCAAGGAACTGCCCGCGGCGAAGACCAAAAAATAGCCCTGACCCTCTGAAAGCGAACCCGCCCGAATTTCGGGCGGGTTTTCCCGGCACGGCGGCAGGAATCCATAAATTACGCTATATATGTTCCATCGAATATTTACTATATTATATAGCTTTCGTGTCTTTGTAACGGGAACTTTGACAATTTGAAATGGAATACAAGGGAAATGGCCTTCAGAGTTGACAAATTATTACCTGAAATTTCCCATTATGTTGTTTGTCAGATATTTATGTTTAATTATATTTTGGATGCAAAAGTTTGGGAACCTTTTATCTTATAAAATAAATCCTTCAATTTTTAAGTTCCTATTGCAATAGCTTGTTGATTCAGCCGCAATTTTTCTTCAATCGAATAGAATTTGCTCATCCTGAAAATTTTTCATATCTTGCAAGAAGTTATTTGAAATGTGGTATTTTTGTGCAGTTAACTGAAAATAAACCGTTGCCATCTCGTTACCTATTCTCCTATACAAAAATGTAACGACCTGATAAATCAAGCCATGACATTGCTTTAATCCCGCACCCGCAAGGTTCGGTATTTTGTTTTATGCATTATCTTTGCGGTGGAAAACCCGGCAACCCGGACGGTTTGCTGCGTATTTGCCAAACAAACGAAAACGATTCGTATGGAAGAACACAATATCCTCATCCCCCTGCTGCTGACACTCGGCGCGGGCCTCGCCACGGGCATCGGCAGCGCGATCGCCTTCTTCGCCAAGCGCACCAACAAACGGCTGCTTTCGTTCTCGCTGGGCCTCTCGGGCGGCGTGATGATCTACGTCTCGTTCGTCGAGCTGTTCCAGCAGGCAAACACGACCCTCTCGGCCGAATGGGGCGCACACACGGGCGTGATCGTCACCGTGGCGAGTTTCTTCGCGGGCATTCTGCTGATCGGCGTCATCGACCGGCTGGTTCCCTCGATCGAGAACCCCCACGAAGCACACAGAGTCGAGGAGATGGACCATCAGCCGCACAATCCCCGTCTGATGCGCATGGGCGTGATGACGGCGCTGGCCATCGGCATCCACAACTTCCCCGAAGGCATCGCCACCTTCACTTCGGCGGTGGACAACATGGCCCTCGGCGTAGCCATCGCCGTGGCCATCGCCATCCACAACATTCCCGAAGGCATCGCCGTCTCGATCCCGATCTACTACGCCACGGGCGACCGCCGAAAGGCTTTCCGCCTGTCGCTCCTCTCGGGCCTCGCCGAACCCGTCGGAGCCATATTGGCATGGCTGGTGCTGACGCCCTTCATGACCCCGACGCTGATGGGCTGCATCCTGGCCGGCGTGGCAGGCATCATGGTCTTCATCTCGATCGACGAACTGCTGCCCGCGGCCCGCGAATACGGCGAGGCGCACATCTCCATCTACGGCGTGGTGGCCGGCATGGCCCTGATGGCCGTGAGTCTGATCCTGCTGGCATGATCAAACAATTCAGAATTCACAATTCAAAATTCATAGTTTGGACATCTTACTCCTCATCATCGGCCTCGGACTGATCCTCGCAGGCGCGAACTTCCTGACGGACGGCTCCGCGGCGTTGGCGCAGCGGTTCCGCGTGCCGGAATTCATCATCGGACTCACGGTGGTCGCCGTCGGCACCTCGACGCCCGAACTGGTCGTGTCGGTGCTCTCGGCCATCGCAGGCAAAAGCGACGTGGCAATCGGCAACGTCGTGGGGTCGAACATCTTCAACGTCTTCGTCATCCTGGGCGTCTGCGCCCTGATCCGCCCCCTGCCGCTCACGGCGGGCAACATCCGCCGCGACATTCCGTTCGGAGTGATCGTATCGCTGTTGCTGCTGGCGCTGGCAGCGGACTCCTATGTCTTCAAAGGTGCGGCGGACCGCATCGGACGCATCGACGGCATCGTCATGCTCCTGCTCTACGGCGCGCTGATGTGGTACACGATCCGCACCACGAAACGGCCCGAGGCGACGGCCCCGGACGCCGGAGCGAAACCCGGAATGGCCGGATGGCTCATGGCCGCGATGATCGTCGGAGGCCTCGCCGGACTGATTTTCGGCGGCGAAATGTTCCTCCGCAGCGCCACGGAGATCGCCCGGCGGCTCGGAATCAGCGAATCGGTGATCGCCATCACGCTCGTGGCTGGCGGCACATCGCTGCCCGAGCTGGCCTCGTCGCTCGTGTCGCTGTTCAAGGGCAAGGCCGACATGGCGCTGGGCAACGTCATCGGATCGAACATCGCCAACATCCTGCTGATCCTGGGCTTGAGCGCGACGATCCATCCGCTCTCGATGGGCGGCATCACGGTCTGGGACCTGCTGATGGTCGTATTGAGTTCGGTGCTGCTGTTCCTCGCGGCCTTCACGTTCAAACGCCGGGCGATCGACCGTTGGGAGGGCGCGATCTTCCTGGCGATCTACGTCGCCTACATCGGGTATCTGATACGATAATCCGACCGCAAACCCACGGCTCACAGCCGTGTTTACAAATCTGCCCCTCCCCTAAATCCCCGCCTCGACGGGATTTAAAACGAGGAGTCGTCCGAACCGGCCTGCATCAGGTAACGGTCGACAAGCCGCGGCACGGCATAGTCGCCCAGCGAGTCGGCCGGGACGGCCATAGCAGCGGCGGCCGGAGTGAATGCAGGCGTTTCGATGCGGTGAACGACCGCATGAAGCCGCTGGTGAGACAGCTGGTGCCGGGGCAGGGAAACGCTGCGCACCAGATGCCACGGACCGTCGCCCAGCAGGCGACGGAACTGCGGCAGAGCCGCGAGGTCCGGGAATTCAACGGGAGCGTCGGTCTCGATCAGCGGAAACTCGTAAAGTCCCTGCCAGATGTCGCGCCCCTCGCGGCGGTGCAGCAGAACCCGGTCGCCCGAGGCGACGTGCAGGTAATTGAACCAGCGGTCGCGGACCCGGGTTTTGCCTCGTTTCACGGGACGGTCGGCGACGGTTCCGGCAGCGAGGGCCAGACAGCTCTCCGACAGCGGACATGCTTCGCAGCGGGGCGACGCGGGCGTACACTGAATCGCCCCGAAGTCCATGATCGCCTGGTTGTAGCGGCCCGGATGCGCGGCGTCGAGCTGCGACTGCGCCAAGCAGGCGAAAGCCCGTTTTCCGGCCGTGGTGTCGATCGGTTCGGCGAGGTCGAAGAGCCGCGAGAGCACCCGGTAGACATTACCGTCGACGACGGCGCACGGAGCGTCGTAAGCCGCCGAGCAGATGGCCGCCGCGGTATAGTCGCCCACGCCGCGCAGCGAACGCACGTCGTCCAACGAGCGGGGAAACACCCCTCCGAAACGCTCTACGACCTCACGGGCGGCGGCCCGGAGGTTGCGGGCGCGGCTGTAATAGCCCAGCCCCTGCCAGAGTTTCAGCACCTCGTCCTCGGGCGCGGCGGCGAGCGACGCAACGTCGGGAAAACGCTCCGTGAAACGGAGGTAGTACTCCATCCCCTGCGCCACGCGGGTCTGCTGGAGGATCACTTCCGAGAGCCAGATCCGGTAGGGATCGCGCGTACGGCGCCACGGCAGGTCACGACCCTCGCGGGCGTACCAGTCGAGCAGTATTTCGGCAATGCGGTTCATAACGGAAGACAAAAATACGACTTCGGAATCAAATTTGAAGCATTCCGCCCCAATTAAAACGAGATGCATATGGAAAAGAGGCACACTTTGGTCGACAACGCCGCCGAAAAGCGTTACGAGCTCGACCTCGGAGACGGCATGGCCCTGGCCGAATACGTTTTGGGACACGGACTTATCGTACTGACGCACACCGAAGTTCCCCCGAAGTACGAAGGTCGGGGCATCGGCAAGGAGCTGGTGCAGGGCGTGCTGGAGGACATCCGCAGAAAGAAGCTCAAGGTCGTCCCCCAATGCCCGTTCGTCGCGACCTATATCCGCCGCCACCCCGAATGGATGGACTTGGTGCTGACCGCCGAAAACAAGTAGGCCCGGGCAGGTTCGGCCCCCCACAACCGCCTGCCCGCAGGGAGCGCCCCGCCGCGAAACCGGACTCTTTTCGAAGGGTCCGATTCTGCCTCCTCCCGACAGGCATCTTCCCGCTCAATAAACACTTCCCGCTCAATAGATATAGGTATTCGCTTTTTCCGAAAAATTTCCGGCTCGAAATTTGGTTTATTTTATAAACTACTTTATATTTGTAATGAATTTACAAACCGAGCAGCCGCTCACAACCGGAAAAAGCCATGGAAATCACTCCCGCCCGCACCGACAAACGCCGCCTTTTCGCGCGCTGGTTCATCCGCCGCCTGACCACCTGCGTCGTGGTCTGCGCCTTTCTCGCCTTCGTCAACTGGCAAACCTCGCCCCACTACTGGTGGGTGCTGTGGGTCATCGCCGGATGGGGGCTGAACATCGCCCTGTCGCTCGCCTGGTATCTGTTCGACTGCGACGACGAATGCAATTACCGCAACCGCTGAAAAAAACGAAACGATGGACAACAAAAACTTCAACGCCGACCAAAGCATCGAACTCATCCAGCGCATGATCCGCGACACGCGCCGCAACCTTTCGTCGGGCAGCAGCAACCTCTTCATCCTATGGGGATACCTGCTCGCCGCAACCGCCGTCGGGATTTTCCTCCTGCTGACCTTCACCGAAAGTCGCGCCTGGCAATGGCTGTGGCTGCCCGCACTGGCCGCCGGATGGGCCGCTACGTGGTGGTACAACCGCCGCCGTGCTACGCAGGTCAAAAGCTACACCGACCGCCTGCTGGAACAGGTATGGGGATGCATAGCAGGTCTGGCCGCCTTTTCTACCTTCGTGATCTGCATGGAGCGGGAATGGCCTGTCGATCCGCTGTTCCCGGTCCTGCTGCTGATCAGCGCAGGACTTTTCATCTCGGGAACGGTGATTCACAACAAATATATGTATTACGTTTCGTGCTTCCTATTGCCGGTTGCCTTCGGCATCATCCGCGAATCGTGGATCAATGTCAACCCGGACGGCAACCTAATTCAGTTCGCCGTGGCGGTCCTCGTCGGGCTCGCAGGTTCGGGATACGCACTCAAACGACAAGTCAAACGCGACGCCGCAGAAGCTTCGGAAAACCGATAACACAATGGAAGACCGTAAACTCGAAGCCGCCGAAAGCCTGGCGCTAATCGGCCGCATGATCGAAAACACCCGCAGCCGCATGGTCCGCAACTCGGGCCGTCCGCTGCTGGCATGGGGCTACGCCACCGTACTGACGACGCTCGCCGTCTGGGGCGCAGTCCTCTATTTCCAAAACCCGCGCTGGAACTACCTCTGGCTGATGCTGCCCCTGCTGGGCTGGCTGCTGATGTGGGTTTCGCGCGAGAAGAAGCCCGAAGGCGAGGTGCGCACGTTCGTCGACCGCGTGATCGGGAACGTCTGGACGGTAATGGGTCTTTCGGCGTGGTTCGTCAGCATGCTGGCGCTCTTCACGCCCATGCGCCTGCCGATACTCTTCATCATTCTGCTCATCATGGGCATGGGAACCACCGTGACGGGGCTGATCATCCGCTTCACGCCCACCGCCGTCGGGGGCGTCGCGGCCATCATCCTCGCTCCGTTCACGCTGATCGCCGGCGACATGTGGCAGCCGCTGCTTTTCATCGCCGGATTCGTGGTGATGATGATCGTTCCGGGGCATATCCTCAACTACAAGTCGAACCACCCTGCCCGATAACGCGATGTTCAAAGAGCTGAATCCCCTGTTGCACTCCGAATTGAGGCTGGCCGTCGTTTCGATCCTCATCGGGGTCGAAAGCGCCGACTTCGTCTTCATCCGGCAGCAGACCGGAGCCACCGCCGGAAATCTCTCGGTGCAGCTGGACAAACTCGCAAAAGCCGGTTACATCGAAGTCGAGAAGACCTTCCGCGGCAAGATTCCCTGCACGGTGTGCCGCATCACCGACGCCGGGCGCGACGCCTTCGCCGATTACGTCGAGGCGCTGCAAAGCTATATAAAGAGATAAATATGGCTATACACAGGGGTTATTCGTCGCGTTTCGCGGCGGGAAGTGTTCCGCATTATCGCTTGCAGCGGAAGAAGAACGACATGAAGGCGAAGCGTTAAAAAACGGGGCCGGTTTGCTTGCAAACCCGCGTCAGGCGCCCGTTTTAGCACAGCCAAATGTCGTTCCCGCGAAAGCGACATGCGGATGGTTTTGCGCCGCTTTTGCCATCAAAAGCGGCAAACAATCGCGGCAAAGACGCGGTCCATTGGCAATTTTTGCCACCAAAAGGAGCCAATATCCCGCACGGAAGTGCAAATCAGATCGTACAGAAAAACGTCACCAGAAACGGGACGCTGAAATCGAGAGCACAGCCGTGGAAGATCGAAACCACGGCATAGGGCCGCCCGGCGGCCTGCGTGATGACGGGCAGCGTGGTGTCGAAGGTCGTCGCGCCGCCGATCGACACGGCGGCCAGAGGTCCGCACCAGCGCGCCACGAGCGGTGCGGCCAGCAGGGTGAAGATTTCACGCATGACGTTGCACAGCAGGGCGATCGTCGCCAGCTCCGGTCCCCGGAGGTCGGCGATGAAGATGCTCGAAAGCGAATAGTAGCCGAATCCCGCGCCCACGGCCAGCGAGTCGGTCAGCGACCAGCCGCCGAGCAGCGGCGCGGCGAGGGTCGCACCGGCCAGCGTGCCTACGGCCGTGGCGACGGGCAGCAGCGCCAGCCGCGGATCGAGCCGCCGGACCCGCTCCGCAAGGGTGCGGTCGTTGCCCAGCGTCACGCCGACGCAGAACATCAGCGCGTAAAGCACATAGGCGCTCATGCGCGAACCGGTCATGTCGAACGGCGCGAAAAGCCCCGCGACGCACCCCACGACGAAAAAGGCGACGATTACCAGACTCCCTTTCAGGGCCGTCCACGCGGAAACGGGAGCTTCGTCCGCATCTCCGCCTTCGTCCGCAGACACGGCGCGGCCGCGAATACGCCGCCACAGCAACCACGCAGCGAAGACGCTCCCCGCAACGGACAGCGCGAAGATCGCAAAGGCGGCCGCCCCGAGCGTCGCCAGAGAGCCGACGACCGCCGGATCGGAACCGACCTCGACGCCCAGCAGGAACAACAGCGCCCAGATAATGAAGGTGATGAAACGTTGTACGAAGGCGAGGCGCCAGCCGACAAGCAGGCGCCCCGTCACAATGCCTCCGATGATGACGGCGAATATTGCAAGCATTCCGGTTACTCCTTTTTCGCCGTGAGTTTCTCGATCTGCAGCTCGGCCTCGGCTTCGAGGTTGGCAGCCTGCTTCTCGGCCTCCTGCACCAGCTTATCCCCGCCCTTCTCGGCGGCGATCCTGGCCAAAGCCCCCTTCGAAGCCGCGGCTTCGACGAGTTTCGCGCGCTGTTCCTGCGCGGCGGCGATGAGTTTCTCGCCGGCGCGCTTCGCCTCGGCGCGGAGGTTTTCAGCCTGTTTGGCGATCTCTTCCGAGAGCGACTCGCTGCCCGTGAGTTTCTGTATCTGCTCGTCGACGACGTTCTTCACGGCCTCCTCGGCGGCCTCCCTGATCCCGAGGGTGATCTTCGGCGAGGAGAACGTGCCGCCGATGTTCACGCCGACCGACTGGAGCGTCTTCCCGCCCGGAACGGCCACCCGGGCCTTGTAGTCGATGGTCTGGTCAAGCCCCGTCGAACCCGCGAGGTTGATGTTCACGCCGCCCATCTTCAGATCGAAGGGCTGCGTGGTGATGCGCCCGTCCTTAATGGAGAAACGAATGGCGACATCCCGGGCCTCGATTTTCCGCAGGTCGTCGTTGCCCAGCGCCTTGGCCAGGGCATCGAACGCCTCGATATTCTGCACGTGGATATTGGCCGACTTGATCTCGCCCGCAGCGTTGAGCGACCGCAGGTCGGGAGACATGGCGGCGTCGAGCGACGTGCCGAGGTCGAGTGACAGCGAATAGTCGCCGCCCGTCTTGGCGAAGATCGGCACGAGTTGCTGCACCATCTCCAGCTCCTCGAAGGTCTTCCGGAACGAAGCGCCCGAAACGGCGGCATCGAGTTTCAGGACCGGACGCGCCGGATCGGCGGCCGTCGAGTAGCTGCCCGAAGCGGTGGCCCTGCCGCCGAAGACGCCCATCGCGAGCCGTTCGAGCGACAGCGCGCCGCCGGCAACGCGCATCTCGCCCGAGATGTCGCCGATCGTCATCTTTTCGAAAAGCACCTTTCGCAGATCGGTGTTGAGCGAGAGGTTCAGGTTGCGCGGGACCTCGATGGCCCGCACCGGTTCCGCCGGAGCCTCTTCGTCCGCAGCCCCGCCTTCCGCCGAGGGCATGGCGTCCATGATCTCGTTCAGGTCGAGCAGCTCCGATTTCACGTAGAGGCGCCCCGAAAGCACGTCGTCCCGCAGCAGGTAACCGATGTAACCGGTCAGCTGGCCGTTGGCCGAAAGGTCGCTCCTGCCGACCGTCAGGCCGAACTCCCCGAGCGTCATCGCGGCGGGCGTGACGGTGGCCGCAGCGCGGCGGATACGGACCGCCGGGAGGTTGGGAAGCGTCAGCCCCACCCCTTCGACGACGAAGGTTCCCTGCGCGCCCAACCGTTCGTAGCGGTTCTTCTCGATGTCGGACATGCGGCCCGAAAGTTTTAGGTCCGCAGTGATCAGACCGCCCAGGTCGACGCCCTTTTCCAGCGGATAGACCTCCTTCACGGCTCCCAGGTCGACCCGTCCGTCGGCCGAAGCCCGGAAAACGGGGTCGCTGACGAGATTCGTGGCGTAGAAGGTCGCCGCAACGGAATTTCCGGCCATCCGAAGCCCGAATTTCGAGAGATCCACGACCGTCTTGTCCATCACCGATCCGGGGTTCGAGACCCTGGCGGCGATATTGATGTCCGTCACGGCCTTGGGCAGCGAGGAGTACTGGAAACTGCCGTTGCGGACCTCGGTTTTCAGTTCGAAGGCCGGAAGCGCCGGGCCGCGCATTTCGCCCCGGGCCCAGAGTTCCATCGACAGTTC